>Ga0315906_10000175_pt1 | contig 107010 bp, 96 predicted proteins | sample LakEriMetagenome_4_FD_203526 | JGI IMG/M metagenome (GOLD analysis project Ga0315906, IMG submission 203526) | Freshwater fungal communities from buoy surface, Lake Erie, Ohio, United States - Buoy 2 MA122 | ecosystem: Environmental > Aquatic > Freshwater > Lake > Lake biofilm | place: USA...
GGCTGGCTGAAAGAATGCCGGCGGATTGGCACGAGGTTCGAGAAGCTCGCCATCAACTTCCTCGCGATGATGAAGCTCGCAATGATCCAACGCTGCCTCAAAATGGCGTTCTCAGACAGAACCTAGCAGTCGCCCGGTTCGGGAGCGTGGGCAGTCCGGTCTTGGCTCGCATCCGCGATGTGCTGATACAACTCGTACAGGCGGCACGTTGACGCAGGGTGGTCGGTGGCTCGTCCACCGTGTATCCCCGGCCGGTGGGCAGACTTTTTCCGCCGCCGCCTACGCCTCGTCCTCGAGGCCGTGCTCCTGGAGTTTCTTGCGCAGCGTGTTGCGGTTGATGCCCAGCCGGGCCGCGGCCTTGAGCTGCACGCCGCCGCAGGCGGCGAGCATCTGGGCGATCAACTCCCGCTCCACCCGGCTGACGACGCGATCGAAGAGGTTGTCGTCGTTGGGGCCGGCCGTCGTCATTCCCTGCTCGACGAGCTCGCGGGCCAGGCTGTCAAGATCGCCGCCACGGCCCGGGGTATGCGGCGCCGCGCGGTCGCCGCGCATCGCCGGCGGCAGCAGGTCGAGAGTCAGTTCATCGCCGGGGGCCATCACCACGCACCGTTCGACCACGTTCTGGAGTTCGCGGACGTTGCCCGGCCAGTGGTACTTGACGAGCGCCTCGGCCGCGTCTTTCTGGATGTGGACGACATAGCGGTCGTTCTGGTCGTTGTACTGCTCGAGGAAGTGGCTGACGAGCAGGGGGATGTCGTCCCGCCGGGCGCGGAGCGGGGGCAGCTGGATCGGCACCACGTTGAGCCGGTAGTAGAGGTCCTCGCGAAAGTTCTCCCGGGCGACCTCGTCGAGCAGGTCGCGGTTGCTCGCGGCGATGACCCGCGTGTCCACCCGGATCGTCTCCGTGTCCCCGACCCGCTCGAACTCCCGCTCCTGGAGGACGCGCAGGAGTTTGACCTGGAGCTTCGGAGTCGTGGAGTTGATCTCATCGAGGAAGATCGTGCCGGTGTGGGCCGCCTCGAAGCGGCCGGTGCGGTTGGCGACCGCCCCGGTGAACGAGCCGCGGACGTGGCCGAAGAGTTCGCTCTCCAGGAGGCTCTCGGAGAGGGCGCCGCAGTTGACGCGAACGAACGGCCCGCTGCCGCGCGGCGAGAGCTCGTGAATCGCCTTGGCGATCAGTTCCTTGCCCGTGCCCGTCTCGCCGAGGAGGAGCACCGAGGCGTTCGTGGCCGCCACCCGGCGGGTGGTCGCGTAGACGTCGAGCATCGCCCGGCTGCCGCCGATCAGGCCGCGGAGCGGCGAGGCCTGGGTCTGGTCAGCGTTCGGATCGGGCTGGCGCAGCATCGGCGGGAGACGGTTCGAGGGGCCGGCGGGGCGAATCGATCACCTCGAGGACCGCCGCCGCCGCCGCACGGGCCTCCTCGTCCAGGGCCCGATTGTACCGTGCCTGGACCGCGCGCATCTCCCGCGAATCGAGGAGCACGCCGAACCGCGCCACGCTGGCCTTGAACGCGGCCTGGGCCACGCTGCGTTGGGCGGCAGGCAGCTCGACCCGCTCCGCCTCGCGCTCGAGCGCCGCCTGGGCCTCGGCGCGGCCGATCGTTGCCAGCAGCGAGGCCGCCGCCGTCTGCAGCGAAGGCTCGAGCAGGCCGCGGCGGGCGATCGGCACGGCGGCGGAGACGTCCCAGCCGTTCCGACCGAGACGTCCGACGATCGCCAGCGCCTCGCGGGCCCGGGCCAGGCGTGCGGCAGCCCGGCCGGCTCGCAGGGCGGGATCGACCGCCGTCGGCCCGGCGACGGAGGCGAGCGCCGCCGGGAATCGCGGCGCTGCCGTCTGCCGGCCCGTGTCCGCATCGATTGTCGGGATGAAGAAACTGTCAAGGCGATCGACGAGCGCCACCCCGGTGACGCTCTGGAACTTCTTCATGAGATCGCGGACGAAGCAGCCGCCGGCGTCGTCGTCGAGGACGTCGATCGCGACGAGTACGGGCGGGGCCGCCGTCGCACCGGCCCGCAGAAACTGCGCCGTCTCCAGCGCCGAGGGCCGCATCGTCCGGGCGGCGAGGATCACGAGCACGACGTCGGGCGACTCACGGACCGCCAGCACCGCGTCGCGGCCGGAGGAGACGATCAGCGGCTCGTAGTCGAATCGCGAAACGGCGGCGGCGAGTTCCTGGGCTTCGTCGCGGACAGGGTGCGCCACCACGACGCGGTCCTGGCCGCGAGCGCTCGCCGCGCGCAGCAGCGTCTCCGTCACGCGGCTCGACCCGCGGTAGGCGGGCGGGCCGGCCCGGACCGCGAGGGCGCGGGCGGCGGCGAACTGCAGGGCGTCGTCGGGAACGTCGAGGGCGCGGACGAGCGCGGAACGAACTCCGGGGGGCAGCGGCGCGGTCGCCTGCGTCCCCGCGTCGTCGGCGGCCGGCAGCTGCGCGAGCACGGTCGCGGCGGCGGCGGCCGCCTCGTGCATCCCCCGCTCGCGGCCGAGATCGACGAGATCGGCCACGGTCGCGTCGGCGAAGCCGTCCGGACCGGTGACTGCGTCGCGCAGCCTGGCAGGCTCGATTCGCTCGAGCGCCGTGGCCGGGTCGCCGGCGAGGACGAGCGTCTCCTCCAGCCGGGCGAGGATCGCGAGCCGGACCGCCTGCGGGTTCGGTGCGCCCAGTGCCATCATGTCGCGAGCGAGATGCATCGCCTCCTGGGCGCGGGCGGCGCGGAGCGGCATGCGGATCCGCACCAGGCGTCCCGCCTGGCCGTCCCAGACGTGGCGGTCGACGAAGCCCGCGACCGGTCCGCCGAACGCGGCTGCGGCGGTGCGGGAATCGGCGAGCGGTTCCCCCGTGAGCCGCTCGGCCCGCGGCAGACCGGCGGGGGTGAGGGTCTGGTCGAGACGGAGGGCCAGGTGTGATGCCGCGGTCGCGGCGGTCGGCACGGCCGCGGCGCCCGGCGCGGCACCGCGACTACGGCTGCGGTCGGCGAGCACCCGCGTCGCGGCGGCCCTGATCGGGGCCGGCGTGTCGGATACGAGCGCTGGTGCGAGCAGGAAGGAATCGATGTCCGCGGCATTTATGGCATCGAGGGCTTCGATGATCCCGCGCCAGTGCGGCAGATCGCCCGTGCCCAGCCAGTCGAGGAGCGGCTGACGGGCGTCCTGTCCGAGGTCGCGGACGAGGCTCCTGGCGAGGTCGCGGGCCGGCGCCTGCCCGGGCTCGTCCGTCTGCAGGATTTCGACGAGCGCGGGGAGCGCGTCCTCGCGGGCCGCGGCCAGCTGCTTCGCCGCCGCCGTGCGTTCGGCGGCCGAGTCGGCCGCAAGCCCCGCGGCTGCCCGCGCGATCCGGGCCGGATCGCGGCGCCGCAGCGTGGCAGCGTCGCGCATCGCGACCAGCGCCTTGCCGATCATCGGGTCGCGGTCGCCGATGGTTCGCTCCAGCATCGCGAGGTCGGCCGCGGGAAACGCTTCGCCGAGGTCGGCGAGCAGTTCGGTGCGGCCATCGCCGGCGTCGCCGATCGCCTGCAGCAACCGGCGGAAGGAAGCGACCGCCACGTCGGGCACTTCCACCGCTGCGGCACGGATCGCGGCCTCGAGCAGTCGCGGCGGCGTGTCGCGGGGTGCCGACGCGAGTGAATCGATCACCGCCTGCTGAAACTCGTCGACCGCAGCCCGCGCCGGTGCCACGATGCAGCAGGCGACGAGCAGGGCGGCCGACGGCAGCACCGACAGACATGTGACCGCACCGCGGTCCCCGAGCCCCGCAGCCATGACGCTCCCCCCGCCGCCCACACCGGGCGGCTTACCGTTCCGCGCGGGCCGCCAGCCGGCCCTGCCACCGAGAAATCTGGTCGGCAACCGAAGCCGGGGCCGTGGAGCCGAAACTCGCCATCCGCTCAACTGCCCGGCAGGCCCCCAGGGCGCCGCGCAGACCGGCGTTCCAGCCGGCATATTCGCTGGAAAACTCCTCGTCGGAAAGTTCTGCCAGGGAGACGCCGCGGGTCAGCGCCAGGCGGACCATCCGGCCGACGATCTCGTGGCCGGTCCGCTGGGGCACGCCGGCCGCGATCAAGGCCTCCATCAGGCTGGTGGCGTCGAGGTGGCCCCGTTCGAGGTCGGCCGCGATGCGCTCCCGGTCGAAGCGGGTCGCGGCCACGAGCGGCGCGGCGACGCCGAGCACCGCCTCGAGCGTGTCGATCGAATCGAAGATCGCCTCCTTGTCCTCCTGGAGGTCACGGTTGTAGGCCGTGGGCAGGCCCTTGAGGAGCACGAGCAACGCCTGGGCGTTGCCGATCGCGCGTGCCGACTTGCCGCGGACCAGCTCCAGCACGTCCGGATTGATCTTCTGCGGCATGATCGAGCTGCCGGTGCAGAACCCCTCCGGCAGCCGCAGGAAGCCGAACTCCACGGTGCTGTAGAGAATCCACTCCTCCGCCCACTGCGAGAGATGGACCATGGTGAGCGCGATCGTGAACGCCAGCTCGCAGACGAAGTCGCGGTCGCTGGCGGCATCCAGACTGTTCGGGGCCAACGCGTCGAAGCCGAGCGCCGCGCGGACGTGCTCGCGGTCGATCGGCAGGCTCGTGCCGGCGATCGCGCCGGAGCCGAGGGGGAGAACGTTCGTCCGGCGCCGGCAGTCGGCGAGCCGGTCGCGGTCGCGGGAGAACTTCTCCACCCAGGCGAGAAGTTGGTGCGCGGCGAGCACGGGCTGCGCCCGACGCATGTGGGTGTAGCCGGGGATGACGAGCCCCTGCTCGCGTTCGGCGATGCCGAGGAACGCCCGCTGCAGGTCCTCGAGGCCGCTGTCGAGCCGGTCGATCGCCCGCCGGCAATAGAGCCGCAGGTCGGTGGCCACCTGGTCGTTGCGGCTCCGGGCGGTGTGCAGCTTGCGGCCGGCGTCGCCGAGCCGGGCCGTGAGCGCGGCCTCGACATGCAGGTGGATGTCTTCCTTGGCGACCGTGAACTCGAACCTGCCGGCCGCGATCTCGGCCCGGATCTCCTCGAGCACGTGGGCGATCGAGTCGGCCTCCTGGACCGTCATCAATCCGCAGGATGCGAGCATCCGGGCGTGGGCGATGGAGCCGTCGATGTCGTCGCCGGCGAGCCGGCGATCGAAGGAGACGCTCTCGGAAAACGCCTCGACCCGCCGGTCGGTCGGCTCGGCGAACACGCCGCCCCAGGCCTTGGCGGCAGATGTGGCGGGATTCGCGGGGTCGGTCGGGGACGGCACGGCGCGTTCCTCGGGGTTGGGAAGACGTCAAATCCTACTTTGAGCCTCCGTGGGAATGAAACTCCGGGCGTTCTGCGGCGGTGATCGACAACCGGCCGTGGTTCCCGCCGCCGGCTGGTCACTTCGCCGTGGCGGATTCCAGCCGTTCGAAGGTGAAGCCCCTGGCCTCGGCCTGCGCGGTCAGGGACTCGCGGAGCGCGGCATCGAGGCTCGCGTCCGCCTTGTCGGCCCGCCTCGCCCGCTCGGCCTCGATGAACCGGCGCTGTTCCTTGGCCAACTCCTGGATTTCGGCCTGGATCTTCCTGCGTCGCTCGCCGAGCCGCTCGAGGTGATCGCGACGCTCGGCCGGCGTCATCGTTCGCATCTCCTCCGGCAGGTCGGCCGCCGGCACGTCCGCCAGGACAAAGTCGGTGTTCCGAGAGGCATCGACGAGATCCCAACGGGCATTCGTGTACAGTCCCGAACTCTTGGCCACGGCCCGCTGGGCGGCGGCCGCCGGCGCGACGTGGGCGGCGTTCGCGTCCTGTGCCACCTGGTTGGCGGCGCCCTCCCGGCCAGCGGCGCCATACGGAACGTAGGTCTCGTTGAGCAACCTGCCGAGTTCCGTCAGCCTCCCGTCGACGGGCGTCGCCACGGCGAACGTTCGGTCCTGATCGATCGCCGCATAGGTACCGTCTGCGGCTTGGGCGACCTCGGCCCACCCGGTCTGCAGGCCGTGGGCCCGGTCACCGCAGAAGATCGTGTTCACGACGATGCCCGCACCGATCGCCTGCCGCGCGGCATCGACATGGCGGATCTGCGGATCCTGGGTCGCGGCCTCGTTGCCGGCCACGACGATGATCTTCAGGGCGTTCCGGTCGGCGGACCACTCCAGATCCTCGGTGGCACATGTCACGACGCGGGCGACATATTCGTTGCCCCCGTTCGTGCCCAGGGCCATGAGTTCCTTGTACACCGTGTCGAGGTCGTCGGTCAGGCCGAGCACCCGGCGGACCCAGCCAGTCTCCGCCGCGAGCCCGACATTGCCGTACTCGTAGAGGGCGACCCGGAAGATCGGCTGCGGTTCGGCCGCGGCCAGCGTGTTGACCATGTCCCACAGCTGCGTGCGGGCGGCGTTGATCAGTCCATTCATGCTGCTCGAGGTGTCGAGGCAGATTGCGAGATCGACGTGGCCGACGCGGGCCGGGACCGTGGCGGCGGCGGGCGGCGATGCGGCCGGCTCCCGGCCCGGCACCGTCGCCGAAGCAAGGAGCAGGAGTCCGACGAGTCCGCGGAGCAGCAGGCTGTGGCGGCACATGGCTCGATCCTTTCGTGCAGGGGTTTCGATGTCCTCCGCAAAGGATGCCATGGCTCCCGGGAACATTCCGTAACGGGCGTGTCACACCTGGGCAGCCGGGCGATCGCTACACTCTGAGGCATGGTGCAACCCGCGGACTTCCTCGCCCCCGATGGACGGCTCGCGGCCCGGCTCGCCGGCTGGGAATCGCGGCCGCAGCAACTGGAGATGGCCGAACTCGTCGCGCAGGCGATCCGGGAACGGCGGCACGCGATCATCGAGGCGGGCACCGGCGTGGGGAAGAGCCTCGCGTACCTCGTGCCGGCGGTGCTTGCGGCGACCGCCGACCAGGTCGAGACGGCGGTGGTCGGCGCCGGCCGCCCCGCGGACGACGAGTCAGAGGACGAGACGAACGCCGCCGGTCCGCGGCCGCGCCGGGTCGTGATCGCGACCCACACGATCGCGCTCCAGGAGCAGCTCCTCACCAAGGACATTCCTCTCGTCGCCGCGGTCATGCCGCGCGAGTTCTCCGCCGTTCTCGTCAAGGGCCGGGGCAACTACGTCAGCCTGCGCCGGCTCGAACTCGCCGTCGAGCGGTCTGGGAGCCTGTTTCCCGACGACGCGGAGCGGGCCGAACTCCTCGAACTCGTCGCCTGGTCGCGGCGGACCGGCGACGGCTCGCTCGCCGATCTGCCAGTCCTCCCGCGCGACTCGATCTGGGACGAGATCGCCAGCGACTCGGGCAACTGCATGGGGCGGGCCTGCCCCAGCCACCAACGCTGTTTTTACTACGCCGCCCGCCGCCGGATGGCCCACGCCCAGGTGCTGGTCGTGAACCATGCCCTGTTCTTCGCCGACCTCGCCCTGCGAAGAAGCGGCGCGAGCCTCCTGCCCGCCCACGACATCGTGATCTTCGACGAGGCGCACATGGCCGAGTCGGCCGCCAGCGACCATCTCGGGCTGACCGTCTCCAGCGGCGGCATCGAACGGGTGCTCGCGAAACTCCACAGCGAGCGGACCAGCCGCGGCCTGCTCGAGCACTACCGGCTCGCCGACCTGCTGGCCCTGGTCCGAACCTGCCGGAACGCGGCCGAGGATTTCTTCATGAGCGTGTTGGAGTCGGTCGCGATCCGCGGCGAGCCGCCCTGGCGGGTGAATGCGCCGCGGCTCGTGCCCGACACGCTCGGCAGGCCGCTCGGGGAATTGTCGCGCCGACTGCGGGGGGCCGCCGAGGGACTCGCCACCGACGCCGAGCGGCACGACCTGACGGCGATCGCCGACCGGCTCGTCGGCCAGGCGGCCGCGGTCGATACCTGGTTGCGGCAAAAGGAGGCGGGGCATGTCTGGTGGGTCGAGGCCCGGCGGTCGCGGCGCGGCCGCGAGCGGGTCACGCTGGCCAGCGCCCCGATCGACGTCGGCCAGACGCTGCGCCGCGAGCTCTTCGACCGCGTCGGCACGGTGATCCTCGCCAGCGCCACGATCGCCGTGCCGGGCGTCGGCGCGGCCGGCGACGGATCGGATGTCAATGACGCCACGGACAGGCCTGCTGCCGCCGACCCGTTCGCCTACCTGCGCGGCCGGCTCGGTGTGGGCCGCGAGGCGCTGGGCCGGCAGCTCGGCAGCCCCTTCGACTACGCCCGCCAGGCGCGGCTGATCCTCGTCGACAGGCTGCCCGATCCGGCGAGCCGCGAGGCCTACGATGCGGCGGTCATCGCCATGATCCGGCGGTACGTAGCCCGAAGCGAGGGTCGGGCGCTGGTGCTGTTCACGAGCCACGCCGCGCTCGCCAAGGCGGCGGCGGATATCGCCGGCTGGTGCGTGCGGCGCAACTACCGGCTCGTGAGCCAGGGCGACGGACTGCCACGGTCGCGGATGATCGAGGAGTTTCGCACGGGGCCGGCGAGCGTGATGCTGGGCACGGATGGCTTCTGGCAGGGGATCGACCTGCCGGGCGACCAGCTCGTCAACGTGATCATCACCCGGCTGCCGTTCGCCGTCCCCGACAGGCCGCTCGTGGCGGCGCGGATCGAGGCCATCAAGACGGCCGGCGGCAACGCCTTTGCCGAGTACCAGCTTCCCGAGGCGGCGCTCAAGCTCAAGCAGGGTTTCGGCCGGCTGATCCGCACCGCGAGCGACACGGGCACGGTGGTGATCCTCGACCCGCGGATGATCACCAAGCCCTACGGCCGCACGCTGCTCGCCGGCCTGCCACCGGCGCGGGTCGAGGTCGAGCCATTCAAGGACGCATCCGGCTGATGCGGCCCGCGTCCACCGCGCGCCGGTGGACCTGGGCCGGCGCCGCCGCAGCCGCCGCTCACCCCACGAGGGCCAGCTCCGCCCACGTCGTCGGGTCGCTGTCCCAGGGATATTCCGGTGGCGCGTAGCAGGGGAGCCGGCCGAGCCGCCTGTCGACGAGGGCGGCGAAGAAGCCGAGCCTGGGCACCTCGGCCGGATCCCAGCCGGGCAGCGCGGCGGCGCCGATGAAGGCGTCGATCCGCCAGCCGTCGGCCGTCGCCGCCGACTCGATGCGGATCGCGTCCTCGGAGAGCGGCGCCGGCAGTTCGCTCGTCCGCGGAATCACCGCGGCCACAGCCACCGGTCGGTCGGCTCGCAGGCCTCCCCCCGTGGGCAGGAGCGCGAGCCGGCGGCAGAAGCGGCCGGCGCGATGGCTGTCGCCGGTGGGCCGGGTCGCGATCCAGAGGTGCAGGCCGTCGCTGTCTTCGGCGCGGGTCGGGTGGCACCAGCGCGTGGTGCCCAAGCCGCGGGCGATGCCGCGCACGCCAAGCCCGGCCTCGTTCCAGGCGAGGAACAGATCGAGCAGGTCCGGCACGCCGGCCAGGCGGGCCAGTGGCGGCAGCCGGCAGGCGTCGTCGAAAACGGAGTCGGACGGCGGCCAAAGCCGATCCCGGTGCGGACAGGAAAGCCGCAGTGTGAACAGGGCGGCCGGATTGACGAGCGGACACATCGGGAATGGCGGGCCGAAGCGTGGGAAAAACGTGGTCTCTCGTTCGTGATCTATAGTAAAGGATAGCAGGCTGGCGGAAACGCCCCCGAGTACGACTGATGCGCGTCCTTCATCTGGCCAGCGAGGCCACTCCCTTTGCCAAGACCGGCGGCCTGGCCGATGTCGCCGGCGCCCTGCCCGAAGCCCTTGCCGGCCTCGGCTGCGACGTCACGCTCGTCCTGCCGGCCTACCGGGAGGTGTTTACCCGGCAGCTGCCGGTCGAGCCGACGGGAATCGAGTTCGACGTCCCCATCGGCACGCGGTCGAGCCGGGCAACGATCCTGCGAAGCCGGCTGCCGGGGCGGCGGGCCGAGACCCTGCTCGTGGCCAACGACGGTTATTTCGACCGCCCCGGCCTGTATGGCGGTCCGGATGATTATCCCGACAATGCCGAGCGGTTCATCTTCTTCTGCCGGGCCGCGCTCGAACTGGTCGCGCGGCAGGAGCGGCCCGTCGACCTGATCCACTGCCACGACTGGCAGACGGGTCTGGCACCCGCGTACCAAAAGCTGCTGTATGGTGGCGCAGCGGCGCTGGCCAACGCCCGCACGTTGATGACGATCCACAACATGGCCTACCAGGGCGTGTTCTGGCACTGGGACATGCTGCTCACGGGCCTGCACTGGCGGTACTTCAACTGGCGGCAGATGGAGTACTACAACCAGCTCAGCCTGCTGAAGACGGGGATCGTGTTCGCCGATGCCGTGTCGACGGTGAGCCCGAACTACGCCCGCGAGATCGAGCAGGTGCCCGGCGGCTGCGGACTGGAGGGAGTGCTGGCCGCCCGGCACGGCGTGCTCGCCGGAATCGTCAACGGCATCGACACGCTCGTCTGGAACCCTGCCGCCGACCCGCACCTGCCGCAGCCCTACGGCGCGCACGACCACGACGCGGGGAAATACGCCGCCCGAGTGGCCCTCGCAGCCCGGCTCGGCCATGCCGCCCCCGCCGCCCGGCCGCTGGTGGCCTTCGTGGGCCGCCTCGCGGAGCAGAAGGGGATCGCGCTCGTGCTGGAAATGCTCGCCCGGATGGCCGGCAGCGGCCGGGCGCAGTTCCTGATCCTCGGCACCGGCAACAACGGCTACGAGGACGCGCTGCGCCGCATGGCCGACGCGTATCCGGGAACCGTCGACGTGCTGCTCGCCTTCGACGAGGGGCTGGCGCACCTCGTGCAGGCCGCCGCCGACATCATGCTCGTGCCGAGCCTCTACGAGCCCTGCGGCCTGACGCAGCTCTACGCCCTGCGATATGGCACCATCCCCGTCGTCCGGGCCACGGGGGGGCTCGTCGACACGGTCGTCGACACGAACCCCGACACGCTCCGCGCCCGCACGGCGAGCGGGTTCGTGTTCGAGCACTTCGACGCCGGGGCTCTCGAGCATGCGGTCACGCGGGCACTCGACACGCATGCGGACCGACAGCTGTGGGATGAGCTCGTGCGACGCGGGATGCGGCAGGACTGGTCGTGGGAGGCAAGTGCCCGGGAGTATCTCAAGCTGTACGAGCGGACCTGCGCCGCCCCGCCGGCCGCGTGCGGGTGAGCGGACCTGCGGTGCTCGACGCGTCCGCCGAACAGGGTCCGTCGTTGCGCCGCCGCCGTGGATTCTCCAGGTTGCCACGGGTGTCTCGGGCGCGCGGTCGAGGCCGGCGGCGTTGCGTCTTTTTTTCGATCCTCGCGGGGCAGGCCGCCGATAGAGACAGCATGCAATCACGACGCCTCTCGATCGGACTTGCAGTGCTCTGCGTGGCGGCAGGCCTCGTGCCGCTGGGCACGGTCGCGGCCGAGCATGGCTGCCGGACGTGCGGCGGTGCGGCCGCTGCCTGGGCCGGCACCGGCTGCGGGCCCAGGTACCACGGCGCCGTCCACGAGGAGCCGAACACGTCCGATCCCTGCGACGCTTGCAATCGCTGGCGCGGCTGCAACGGCGTCAGGCAGATGCCCGACATGCTCGCGCCCTGGCAGCTGCCTCCCGGCCGCGGCTTCCAGAGCCCGGAACGACTGGGTTGGCGCACGGCGCCTTGCATGACGTGCGGCGTTCGGACCGCGGGCCGCTGACGGCCGTGGCAGTCGCGGCGTCGTCAGCGTGTGGCCGACTCCTGCCGGACGACCTCGTAGGCCAGCACCGCGGCAGTCGCGGAGAGGTTGAGGCTGTCGGCACTGCCGTGCATCGGCAGACGGATCGACTCCAGGGTGATCGTTCCCGCCGCGGCCGCCGCCTCCCAGGCGGACGACAGTCCATGGGCTTCGGAGCCGAGCAGGATCGCGGTCGATCCCGCGAGAGATGTGTGATGCCACAGTCGGGCGCCGCCCGGGGTCGCCGCGACGACACGGCGGCCCGCTGCGCGGCACCAGTCGATCGCGTCGGCCGTGGAGGCCGTGGCCAGCGGCACGGTGAACACCGTGCCGAGGCTCGCGCGGATGACGGCCGGATTGCCAGGATCGGTCCGACCGTCGCAGACAACGACGCCGGCCAGCCCCGCCGCATCGGCGGTGCGCAGGATCGCGCCGAGATTGCCCGGCTTCTCCACGGCTTCGATCAGGAGGACGGGCCGCGGCGCGAATACTCTCCCGCGCAGTCCCGGGCAGGTGAATCGCACGACGCCGACGATCCCTTCGTTGCGGTCGCCGAAGGCGATGCGGGTGAACGGCCGCGGAGCGAGAGCCACGATCCGCGTGCCGCGGGCGGCGAGGTCTCGCGTCCAGGGGCCGACGACGTCTGCCAGCACGTCGAGCGTGGGCAGTGCGTCGCCGAACACCCGCGCATCGACGAACAGGTCGGTCACCATCAGGCCGCCGGCGACCGCGCGGGAGAGTTCGCGCCGGCCGTCGACGATCGTCAGATCGCCGGCGCGGCGGCCGGCCGCGGTCCGCAGGTCGGCGACCGGTCGCAGCCTGGGGTTCGCGGGACTGGTGATCGTCTCGATCGCGTTCATGACGGGCTCCGCGGCGGGCCGCCGGCTTGACCGCGGGCATAACCGCCGAGGTCGAGTTCACGGCCGGTGTCGTCACGACAGGTGAGTCGGCCGCTCTCCACGGGCGGCGCGGGCCGGTCGGCTGCGGCGAATGCCGCGGCGAGCGTGTCGCGGAGGCGGGCGTGGCTCCAGCCCGGAGAGTGGCAGGTGAGCAGGATCGGTCCCGCCGTGGTCCCCGTGTCCAGCAGCCGCACGCTGGCGTTCACCAGCGGCACGAGATGGGCGTCGATCGCAAACGGCTGGCCACGCGGGCCATGGCCCCAGGATGGCGGATCGAGAACGACACCCGCATAGGTGGAGCCGCGACGGGCCTCGCGAGCGACGAACGTCGCGGCATCCTCGCAGATCCAGCGGATCGGCCGGTCGGCGAGTGCGGATGCCGCTGCGTTTCGGCGGGCCAGCGCGACCGCCTGCCGCGACGCATCGACGTGCACGACCTCGGCCCCCGCCGCGGCCATGGCCAGCGTGGCTGCCCCGGAGTGGCCGAAAAGGGAGAGCAGTCGCATGCCCGGCGCCGCCATCCGGGCCAGCCAGCGCCATTGCTCCACCTGCTCGAGAAACACGCCCACCTGTCCGGAGGCGGCAGGACGGACTTCGAGCACGAGAGTCCGTCGTTCGAGAGGCACGCGGACATGCCACGGGGCCGGAATCGGCGCACAAAAATTCCAACCGCCGCGGTCCGCGGCGCCGGTCGGGGGCTGGCGGGCAGCGGATGCGTCGCAGAACCTGGCCGCAGCCCGCCGCCAAAGGTCCGGGCTTGTCCGCGGCTCGACCGTCTGGGGGAGCGGCCGATCGACGAGCAGCCCGCCGAGTCGTTCGAGCCGCCGTCCATGACCACTGGAATCGAGGCCGAAATCGACGAGGGCGGGGTCGCGAAACCTTTCGGGGGCTGGGCCGTTCATATCCCCGCAGGATACCGACGGGGGCGCCAGAACGCCCCGCCCGGCTGTTTTTTCCGCACGCTTCCCGGGTTGATTCGCAGCGGTCTCGATTTCACGAGGAGGTTTTTCATGCGTCGTGCCAGCCTGGCCCTGATGGTCGTGGGGGGAATTTTGCTCGTGTCGTTGGTAGTCGGAGGATGGCATCGGGCCATTGCCGGGGGACGGGAAGGCGGCCTTGAACTCGACACGGATTCGTTTCCGGGGCAGGTGACGGTGGCCGCTACAGCGGCCGGCGCGGAGGGGGCAGAGGACGGACCAACGTTCGCGGTCGCTGACGAGGACCGTGAGGATGAGCGGGACGGCGACCGTGGGGAACGTCGCCGTTCCCGCCATCACCAAGGTCCACACGAAGGCCGGCATCGGCCGCATGACATGCACGGCCACCGTGGCCCCCCCGGCCCGCCCCCGGGGTTCCATCACGCGATGCGCCGTTTCGACGACATCATCGAGCGGTTGGCAAAGATCGAGTCCAAACTCGGTATCGAAGACCCCGCTCCCGCGCGTCGCGAGCGGCGGGCCCGGCCCGAGCAGCGGGATGGCGAGCCTGCGGGAGCGGAACCTGGTCGTCAGCCGGGCCCCCGGTCCCCCCGTTCGGCCACGGAGACGGGGCGGTCGCGGGAGGAGCGGGTCGCCGAGATGCGGCAGCGGATGGAAGATGCCCGGCGGCGGTTCCGCGAGATGGAAGAGCGGGTCAAGAAGCTGGAGGCCGAGATCGAGCGGATGAAGGGGGGCAATGGCGGGAATTGACCGCAGCAGGCGGGACCGAAGTGCGTTTGCGAGCCGCGGCGACGAAGCGTAGACTTTTCCGGAGGTCTACCTCCCCGTCTTCCTGTCCCCCGGGAGCCCCGGAATGTCCTCCCCACTGGCGCCCCCCCCGCGGGACAGAGCCTCGCCCGGACCGTCGCGCGGCACTCGGTCGGCATGGTCGGTCTTCTGGCTCGTGGCCGCGGCGGTTGGCATCGGTGGCCAGGGACCGGTTCGGGCCGATGGACTCGTCGAGATCGACAGCGACCAGTTGGTGATCGAGGAGTCGGGCGACCGGGTAGTGATCGAGGAACTCGGCGGTGGTCGCGGCATCATGCGGGCGCGCGGCCGGTGGATGTTCGGCGTGCCCCCGGATGCCGAGCAGCGCCTCGATTTCGACTTGCCCGGCGAGGCGGACGGGCCGATGCCCGACGATCCCGAGAAGGCGGCCGCCTGGCAGCAGCGGCAGCAGATTCTTCAGCATGCGGCCCAGATGGCACAGTTTTTTCAGCCTGTGCTCCATGCCGAGCTCGAACTGGTCCGCAGTGCGTGCGGCGACGACGCGCTCCCGGCCGAAACCCGCAAACTCCTGCTGCGGGCGGGCCGCGATGCCGTCAAGGAGTCTGCCGTGGCGTTCGCCAAGGCGCAGATGAACGGCAACGGCGAGCAACTCGATGCCTGGAAGACCATCCGGGACGCGATCGCGCGGGCGGTCAAGGCCCACGTTCCCGCAGAGCCGCAGGCGGCGTACCAGCGGCAGGTCGCTCTCCGTGCCGCCCGCCACGAACGCGCCGGGCGAAATCGGATCGTTTCCATGCTGCACAGTCAGCTGGAGTTGACGCCTGATCAGCAGGCCCGGATCGCGGACGATCTGGAGATGAACTGGGATGCGGGCTGGCCGTGGATGTCGGATTTCCGGGGCGTTCAATTCAACGGATACCGGCCGGCCCCCGATTACGCCGACGCCTGCATCGCCCCGCATCTCGATGAACGGCAGCGGGCGGCTTGGAACAAGTGGTGCAAAGAAGCAGGAGTCAAGGCGCACGGCATCGAAAACTGGGTTTCTTCGCTGCGGCGGAACTTCAACGGCCAGGGTCTCGAGGCCGACGCATGGTGGAGCAAATGAAGAGTTGCCGGCCGCTCCCGGCCCTTCGCTCGACCGCCGCATGGGCGGCGCTCGGCATGGTGCTGGCCGGTGGGGCGGCTGTCCGGGCCGTCGACGACGAGGTCGTCGAATCGATCGACAAGGAAGAGGGGGACTCGGGACCGAATCTTCTCTCCCTGGGCGAGCAGTTCGACCAGAACATCGCCGTCAATCAGCCAGGCTGGGGCAATTTCGAAGTGGGAGACGTCCGGGAACCCGGTGCAGCCGAGCCAGACATGGTGGCTGCAGCCGGCAGAATGGCCGACCGGCGGCTGGGGTCCATCTCCCGAACCTGTGAACTAAGGCCGGCTCAGGTGCGGGCCTTGCGACTGGCGATGGAGTCGGACATCCGCCGCATGTCCGAGGCGGTCGGTCGTGAGCGGGCGAAGTACGAGGGTCGCGTCGTCGACCTCAATCAGGAGGCCGGGCAGCAGTTGTGGAACGCGGTGCAACAGGATGCGGCACGGGTCCGTGAGCGGATAAAGGGTCTGTTCGAATCTGGCTCCCTGTTTCGCAAGGCGATCGCGTCGGTCCTCGACGACACGCAGGCCGCCAGGCTCGCTGGCAGCCGCGACCGACAGCAGGCCACGGTCTGGAAGTCGCTGGTGATCACCGCCATGCTGGAACTCGACGATGGGCTGGGGCTCGACCAGACCCAATCCGACACGATCGAGCGGTTGCTCCTGGAAAGAACGCCTCCGTTGAATGTGGAGAACTTCAGCCTGGAGAACGGACAGGAACACATGCAGCAGACTGTCTTCTGCGCGATGCTGGCCGAGGCCGACCAGAAGCGACTGAAGGCGGCCGTCTCCGTCCGGCAATGGCGGGTTTTGTCCCAGTACGTGAATCAAGGCCGCGCCATGCGGCAGCACCTCGAGAACGAGGGGTTCCTCGAGAAGATCGACAAGCCGCCGCGCTGACAGGGCCGCTGTCCGTTCAGGGAGCGGACCGCTGTTCGCTCAGAAGCGGACCGTGGCAGAGCGGCCGCCGGGCAAGGATCACGCCGGTGCCGGAGGCAGGTCGAACTCCCGCCAGGCCGTCGCCGCGTTCCGCTTCACGGCGCCGACCATCTGCTTCCAGTGGGGGGCGAGGAACGGGGGCGCAGCCAGTCCCCGCGCCGCGTACGCACCGGTTGCCTCGGGGATGTTCAGCCGCGCGGAGACGACTCCCTCGTGGAGGTTGTCGGCCAGTGCGAGGACGCGGTCGTCCGGGGACACGATCTTGGAGTCCCCCGCCGACCAGAGGCCCTTTCCCTGGCGGCCGACCGAGTTGGCGAAGACGTAGTAGGCGGCGTTTTCGAACGCCCGGGTGGCGATACCGTCGCGGCCTCCGCGCTTGCGTCTGGAGACGGCCAGCGTGTCGAGCCCGGCATTGGGATGAAAGATGATCCGCGCCCCGGCCATCACCCCGAGCCGGGGCAGTTCCGGATAGCGCCGCTCGTGGCAGATGATCGCCGTGGCCGGCACGCCGTCGATCTCGAACAGCGCGACCGCGTCGCCCGGCACGAAGCAGCGGCGGTCGAGTTCCGTGAGATGGCACTTGGCGTAGCAGGAGACGGCGGCGCCGCGGCGGTCGAAGACGACGAGCGCGTTGCAGAGCTGCCGGCCGCGGAACACGGGCGAGCCGACCAGGACGTTGACGCGCAGTCGGGCGGCGGTCGCCGCCACGGTCGCGAGTGCCGCGCGGACCTGTGCCGGGGTGAGGCTCGGGAAGTCGTAGGCATAACCCGTCGTCGCGCATTCCGGGAGGAGCACCGCGTCGGCGCCGCCGGCTGCCGCGCGCGCGACCAGTCGATCGATCGAGGCGAGATTCCCGGCAATCGTCGGCGCGAACCGCATTTGCACGGCCGCGACCCGCAGTTCACTCCGTCCGGCCGTCTTGCGTCGCGCCGTTTGCATCGCCGCAGCCTCGTCCGTCACGGTGTCCAGGTTCCCTCGTCATCCCAGATTATCCGCTCGCCGGCGGCCCGGTAGAGGTTTCCCCGCCCGCTCATGTCGCCCGACCGGAGGAGACGATACAAGCCGCAGGGTCGCGACCGCGTTCGCGGCCCGTCTCCCGGATACGGAAGCATGTCGCAGCCACCGGTCGCAGCACTTGCGCCACCTTCAGGAGTCGTCGACTGGCTCGGCGGCCAGGTGGCGAACCTCGGCGGCTTCACCATGGCCTGGATCGCCGGCGTCGGCGACGTGGTGCTGTTCGCCCTCCGCACGCTCGGCTGGATCGTGGCCCGGCGTCAGCGGCGGGACGTGCTCCTGCCGTCGTTCTACGGCATCGGCGTCCTGTCGCTGCCGGTCGTGGCCCTCACCGGACTGTTCATCGGCATGGTGCTCGCCGTGCAGAGTTTCGCGCAGTTCAAGGCACTCGGCCTGGAAACCCGGCTGGGCTCGGTCATCAACCTGTCATTGGTCCGCGAACTGGGGCCGGTGCTGGCCGCGACGATGCTCGCCGGCCGCGTCGGCAGTGCGATGGCGGCCGAACTGGGCACGATGCGGGTCACCGAGCAGATCGACGCCCTGGAGAGCATGGGCGCCAATCCGATCTACTACCTCGTGGTGCCGCGGTTCCTCGGTTGCCTCGTACTCATCCCCTCGCTCACCGTGATGGCCGACTTCATGGGCGTGCTCGGCGGCTACCTCTACTCGCACGTGCTGCTCGGGATCGACTACCACCACTATTGGGAGAATTCCCGTGAATACGTCGATGCCTTCGACTTCCTCATGGGGATCTTCAAGAGCCTGTTCTTCGGCGCCGCGATCGCGCTGGTGAGCTGCCATCACGGCTTCCACTGTGCCCATGGGGCCGAAGGGGTCGGGCGGGCCGCGACGAACGCCTTCGTCCATTCGTTCGTGCTCATCCTCCTCCTTGACCTGTTCCTCGGCATCGGTCTCAACAACGTCCACGACTTCTTCCGGCCGGACGGGCCGCGCCGCCTGCTCTGAAGTCACGCCCCCGCACGTAACCGCCATGAACGCCGTCGTCAGATCCGCCGACCCGCCGCCCGCTGCCGGCGCACCCTCGGCGCTCGCGGTCGTGGATCTCGGCGTGCGGTTCGGCAGCCAGCAGGTGCTCCGCGGGATTTCGCTGGACATCCCCGCCGGCCAGGCGCTGGTGGTGCTCGGCGAGAGCGGCTGCGGCAAGACCGTGCTCCTCAAGACGCTGATCGGCCTCGTCCGTCCGACCGCCGGCGACGTGCTCTTCGGAGGGGCGTCGCTCGGCCGGATGAACGATCGGCAGCTCGCCATGCTGCGGACCCGGTACGGTTTCGTCTTCCAGGGGGCGGCGCTCTTCGACAGCCACTCCATCGCCGACAACATCGCCTTTCCGCTCCGCGAGCACACGCGGCTTCCGGCCGCCGAGATCACCGCCATCGTGAGGTCGCTGGTCGACGAGGTCGGGCTGCCGCGGTCGGTGCTCGGGAAGAAACCGGTCGAGCTCTCGGGAGGCATGCGCAAGCGGGCCGGCCTGGCCCGGGCCTTGGCGCTCGACCCGCAGGTCGTGCTCTACGACGAGCCGACGACCGGCCTCGACCCGATCATGACCGACGTGATCAACGAACTGATTCTCAGGGTGCGGGCCCGGCCGCAGGCGACGAGCGTGGTGGTGACGCACGACATGCAGACGGCCCGCAAGGTTGCCGACCGGATCATCATGCTCTACCCGGCATTCCGTCTCCGCCCCGACGAGCCGCAGATCATCTTCAGCGGCACGCCCGCCGACCTCGACCGCTGCCCGGACCCACGGGTCCGACAGTTCGTCGAGGGGCGGGCCGGGAGCCGGCTCACGGAGTTGCAGGAGGAGCAGGGGATCGTGGCGGCGACGGCGGCCGCAGCCGCGGAGGAGGAGGCATGAGCGAGCGGGTCGTGGAATTTCGCGTCGGTGTCATGGTGCTGGCGACCGCCATCATCGCCGGCATTCTCGTGGTCTTGTTCGGCGATCTTCCGTCGCTCGTGCAGGCGACCTATCCGCTGAAGATGAGCTTCGAGGATGCCCGGGGCATCGCCACCGGCACGCCGGTGCGCAAGAACGGCATTCTCGTGGGCCGCGTGGCGAGCGTGACGCTCGATGCGGCGGGGGGAGCGAACGTGGTCGCCGACATCGACGCTCACATCAGCATCTACCGAGACGAGCAGCCGCGGATCGCGAGCACGCTCCTCGGCGACGCGGAGATCCAGCTCGTTCCCGGCACCACCCGGCCGCCGCGGCAGCCGCTGACGCCGGACGAGGTGCTCGTCGGCGCCGCCTCGCGGGATCCGTTCGAGGTGTTCGCCACCCTGGAGCCGAAGATGGGGCGGGCGCTCGACTCGCTCACCGAGGCCAGCGCGGCCGTGACCAAGCTTTCGGCGAACGTCGACAAGATGCTCCTCGGCGACGACGACCGCTTTGAGAAGCTTGTCCGCAAGACCGAGTCGGCGCTCGACGCCTTCAGCGTCGCCATGGCGAACATCAACGACGTCATGGGGGACCCGCAGGCCCGCGCGAAACTCAAGCAGACGCTCGACGGCCTCCCGAACGTGATCGCCGACCTGCGGACGACGGTGCAGGGGATCGGCACCACGATCGACACGGCCGACCGTAACCTGCGGAACCTGGAGGGGCTGACGCGGCCGCTGGGCGAACGCGGCGAGGGGATGGTGGCCTCGATCGACAAGACCATCGGCCGGCTCGACGAGGTGATCGGCCAAGCGGTCGCGTTCACCCGGGCGCTCAACGAGTCGCAGGGAACGCTCGGCAAGCTGGTTCGCGACCCGCAGGTCTACGACGACCTGGCGCAGGCGGCGGACAACGTCAACCGGCTGACGCGGGAACTGCGGCCGATCGTCAACGACGTCCGCGTGTTCACCGACAAGATCGCCCGCCATCCGGAGCAGCTCGGCGTGAAGGGGGCGATCGACCGCCGTCCGGGCCTGAAGTGAGCGTCGTCGCGACTGGTCCGCGGCCCGATCGTGGCCTCATTTTCGCGGGCCGGGAGCGGTGAGAGGCCGAGACCGGCGGCGGGTCGTGCGGCCTGACGGCGGCTTCCGCGGCCGATGGTTTCGATCAGCGGACGGCGATGGGGTTGCCGGGCGATCCCGTGGCGCCCTTCAGCCGCAACGGGCTGAACACGAAGCAGAACTCCGTCGCACCGGCCGCCGCCAGCTCTTCGAGGTCGAGATTCTCCAGCTGGAACACCCCGTGCTTGATGAGGTTCCACTGATGGACCGGAAAGGCGGTCTGCGGATCCTCGTGGGGCACCGCTTCGATGGCCCAGGTGTCGGCACCGATCATGGACACCTTGCGATCGGTCAGGAATCGGGCCGCAGCCAGCCCCAGCCCCGGCTCGCCCTCGGCGTAGGCCGCGTTGTCCTTCATCCACAGCTTTCCATGTCCAGTGCGGACCAGAACCACGTCGCCTGGGCGAATCTCGAGCCCCGCCTTCGTCAGACAAGCGGCAAGTTCATCGGCGGAGATGACGTATCCCGCGGGCAGACGATCGACGCCGCGCAGCCCGCACACGTCCAGCAGCAGTCCGCGGGTGAAGAACGCCCCCACCTGCTCGATGCCCAGTTTTTTCAGCCCATAGGTGTCGCCGAAGTCGCTCAGTTTGTTGCCGTTGTAGAAGACGTCCTCGCCGTCGATCCGGGCGCCGATGTGCCCGAGGCCGTCGAACTGGGTTCCCACCTGGCCGATCTCGCCGCTGACCAACTCGTCGTTGTGGACGAGCTGGTTCGATCCCGAGGGTCGGCCCGTCGGCAGTCCGGGAATCGTCAGGCTGAAGTGGCGCTTGCCGGGCATGGGCATGCCTTGCTCGTACAGCCGGCCGAGCTGGAACACCCGTCCCTTCGACACCAGCCGGGCGGCCTGCACGACGGTGTCGGGCGTGATGCGATTGATCGCCCCGCGCTGGTCGTCCGGGCCGAATTCCGAAGGCCAGAAACGCTCCCCCAGCGGGTGCCGCGCCGTCGGCGCGGGCCGTGACTCGCCCTGCATGGAAGACGCGCTGCCGACGAGCAGGGCGCCGAGAAAAAATCCGGTCGGAATCATCCACCAGCCGGCGGCTTGCGTGCGCGTCACGACGCGTGTCCTCCACGAGAAACGGTTTCCGTCGTCCCCCGGCGGGGCGACGTCATCAGGGTGATCGGCATGGCCTGGCAGTCGCGATACTCATACCCCGACGGGCAGCGTCGCGTCGGTATCGATGATCCGCAGGTACTCGGCGATGAACTCCCCATACCGGGCCTTGATCTCGCTGGCGAGGTGCCGGTAGCCCGCGATCCGCCCGCGGCAGGTCTTCTCGCCGCAGCGGCACGGTCCACCGAGGTGTGCCACCTCGTACTCGAAGGTGTCGTAGTCGACCGTGATCTCCTCGCCGGCGGGGATCGGCCGCAACGCGCGGAACTCGATCTGCTTGACACCGGAGCGGATCACGACGCCGCAGTTCGGCTCGCAGGAGTGGTTGACGAGCACCGCCACCCCGTCGGGAATGATGTGTGTCGCGACGTCGACCTGGATGGTGTGCTGTGACCGCTGTCCAGCCTGCTCGCCCCACGTCTTGATGATCGAATCGCCCGCCGCAATGTCGCGCACGGCACAGACTCCGAGGCCGAGCTTGCCGACGCGGACCTCGACAGGCTCGCCGGGCTGGGGCGCCCGTTCACCGAGACCGTGGGCCGCCGGGCCGGCGAGTTCGTCGAACGACATCTCGCGGAGCCTGTTTCCATACCGCTCCGCCAGCCAAGGGAGCGTCTGCTCGACGGTGTCGGGCTGAAGGAGGATCAGATCCCCCTGCGCGGCCGCGTCGAGCACGAGGCCGGCCGCTTCGGCCCAAGTTCCCCCCGCCTCGATCGTCACCGGCCGGTCGGCCGGCATCCCCTCGGCGATGCCCTGGGAGATGAGCCGCGTGATTTCGCCCGGCTGCCGGCCGCGTATGTAGGCATCCTCGTAGACCACCACACGATCGAAGGTCTGCGCCAGGAGGCGACCTTGGGTGATCAGGTCTTCGTCGCGCCGGTCGCCGGCGGCCGAGTAGACGGCGATCCGCCGGGCCGAGGGCAGCTTCTGCATGGTCAGGCAGATCTGTTCGAGCGACGGCACGTTGTGACCGTAGTCGACCACGATCGACGCCCCCTCGAGCTCGAGAAGGTTGAACCTTCCCGGCGAACCGGTCGCGCCGCGCGAAAAACTCTCCAGTCCGAGGCGGACCAGTTCAAGCGGCACGCCCATGCGCCAGGCCGCGGCGGCGCTGGCGAGCACGTTCTCCACCTGAAACGACACCAGGCCGCGGTGCACCAGCGGCACGCGGTCAAGGTGGGCCAGGCGGGTCTCACGCGGGCCGTCGCAGAGCACGATCCAGCCGTCGCGCAATGTCGCCGCCAGCCCGCCCTGGGCCAGGTGCTCGACGATCACCGGATTGGCCGGGTCGAGCCCGAAGTACACGACCTGCCCCTTGCACCACTTCTTCATGGCGACCACGAGCGGATCGGCCGCATTCAGCACCGCCGCCCCGCCGGGCCGCACGGCGGCCACGATCGCACCCTTGACCCAGGCGATCTGTTCGGGCGTGTCGATCTCCCCGATGCCGAGGTGGTCGCCCGACGCGATGTTGGTGACCACCGCGACGTCGCAGGAGTCGAAGCCGCAGCCCTCGCGCAGGATGCCCCCCCGAGCGGTCTCGAGCACGGCGGCGGTGACCGCGGGATGGGCGAGCACCCGTCGGGCGCTCCTCGGCCCGCTGCAGTCGCCCGTGTCGATCACCCGTCCGCCGATCGTGACGCACTCGGTGCAGGTCATGCCCACGGTGCCACCGCCGATCCCGCAGAGATGGGAGATGAGCCGCACGACGGTCGTCTTGCCGTTGGTGCCGGTGACCGCGGCGGTTGGAATCCGGCCGTTGTCACCCGGCGGGAAGAGCATGTCGACGATCGCGGCGCCGACGTTCCGCGGCGCGCCCGCCGTCGGCTCGAGGTGCATCCGCAGTCCGGGCGAAGCGTTGACTTCGATGACGACGCCGCGCTGCTGCTCGAGCGGCTGGCTGATGTCGGCGCTGACGAGGTCGATGCCCGCCACGTCGAGACCGACGACCTGCGCCGCCTCGATCGCCCGGGCGGCGACCTCGGGATGGACGAGGTCGGTGACGTCCTCCGACGTGCCGCCGGTGCTCAGGTTCGCGCTCTGCCTGAGGACCACGACCCGCCCCGCCTCGACGACATCGTCGACGGCGAGCCCTTGTTCGGCCAGCACCGCCCGGGCCACATCGTCAAGCAGCATGGGGCTGAGAACACCCGCATGGTCGCCGCAGCGCCGCGGGTCTTCGTTCACCGCGTCGACAAGTTGACGCACGGTGGCCGTTCCGTTGCCAGTGATGATCGGCGGGTGTCGCCGGGCGGCGGCGACCATCTTGCCGCCGACCACCAGCACCCGGTAATCGGCCCCGGCCACGAACCGCTCCACGACCACGTCTCGTTCGCCGGCATGGGCGACGTGCCAGGCGCGTTCGACCTCCGCCCGACTGCTGAGATTGACAGACACTCCCTTCCCCTGGTTGCCATAACGGGGCTTTACCACCACCGGCAGGCCAATCTCCTCGGCCGCGGCCCAGGCGGCCTCCGGTGAATCGGCGGGCTGGCCCTCGGGCACCGGGATCCCCGCCTGGGCAAGGAGCGACCTGGTAAGGTCCTTGTCCTGGGCGATCGTCTCGGCGATCGCGCCGGTGCGGTCGGTCTCGGCGGCCAGGATGCGACGCTGCTTCGCTCCATGGCCGAGGCGGACGAGCGATCCGGCCGTGAGGCGACTGGAGGGGATGCCGCGGGCTGCTGCGGCCTCGACGATCGACCGTGTGCTCGGCCCGAGTTGCTCGTCGAGGAGCAGTTTCCGCAGCCTCTTGACCTCGCCCGTGACGTCGAACGTCGTGCCGTCGATCGCCGCCAGCAGGAGCCGTCGCGCCGTCTGCATGCACTCGATCGCGAATGCCTCTTCCTTGTACTCGACCACCACCTTGTAGACGCCGGTGGTGTTGGTCTCCCGGGCCCGGCCGTAGCCCACCGGCGTGCCGGCAAGCGTCTGCAGTTCGAGCGTCACGTGCTCGAGGATGTGTCCCATCCACGTGCCGCGCCGGAGCCGCTCGAAGAACCCGCCGCGTTCACCGATCGAGCAGCGATGCTCGATCATCGTCGGCAGCCAGGACATGAGCCGGTCGTTGAAGCCGGGCAGCGTGTCGGAGGGACATTCCTCGAGCCGGCCGATGTCGACCCAGGCTTCGAGGCAGGGAAAACTGGCCCACTGATTGGGGCCGCGCAGGACCTTGAGCGACTTGATCTCCATGGGAGGGCGCGATGCTCTTCGTTAGGCCGAACGCAGACGCGTGCGTGGGCCTGGTCGTGTGCGCCTCTTCCAGCCGCGGGACGTTCCGACGGTGTGATCTGGAAAGAAGGTCGCACGGGTCACAACGGGGCTGCGCGGGCGCGTCGCCTGCACAGTCCTGCCTGCCGGGGCAGGCATCCGTACGAACCCGACGTGATGGGTGTGCTTCAGGGCGGCTGGCTGTCCGGAGCCGCGGGAGAGATGCCGCCGCAAAAAACCGGAGTCAGCGGCGGCAAGGCCTTCGGATCGCGAAGGTCGGTTGACAAAGAGGTGGGAACGATTCCGACGAACAATCGACCGGCCGAGGTGGCCATGGGAGGGATGAATTCCTAAACCGCCAGGCCGGTTTGCACCGCCGCACGCCACACGGACGCGCGTTCGCTTGCGGTTCCCGTTCCTCGCGGCACCTTGAACCCGACACCGGTTCCGCTCGTCTTGGGAACGAGCGGAACCGTTTCGGACGCAGAGTTCATGACGATTGATCGTCACGCACTTCGCAGTCCGATGAAAAGAGTTTACGCTTCCCGCGAACGGGTGCGAAACTTTTTTCAACGCAGATACCCGACTGCACGTGGCATGCCGGATGAGCCGCCGTTCGAAGATTTCCTCAGCCGAGGCGGCATGGGCCCATTTCCGCCAGTACGAGTGCAGCCGTGTCACGGAAGAAACTACAATTCCCGCCCGGTTCAGAGGGGTGAAAGTTGGAAGCGGCAGGAAAAATTTGCACATCGCGGGAGCGGCGGACAACAGCCTGGGAATCAGCCCCGATTGCTCTGCCGCAGCTCTTGGAAATTCAAGAGCACGTCCTTCCTCGGCAAAAAGTTCTCGGTAATTTAGGTATGTTCGGCAAGGGAAGCAAGTTTCGGCGGGCGCGAGCCATCGGCTTGTTTTCCGCGGAAAAATCGGATTTGCCGACGTTTTTTGGCACGTTTCCCCCTGGCGGTCGGCTCGCCGGCCCGGATGCACGCCGCTGATGGAATCCCAGTCGACCGGTCCGGAACGTCGCCCAGGCTCCGCTGCGGAGGAGGTCGGCGGCATGCCGTGGGGAAACCGCGTGCCTCTCGAGGCGGGCGAAACGCTCCTCGCCAGCTGCCGCTTCGACCTCGATGCGGACCTTCGGTTTACGGATGGATTCATCGCCCTCACGAACCGGCGGCTGATCGCCGACCGCCCCGCATCCGCCGACGAGCTCGCTCCGGCCGTGGCCGGTCCGCGATCGTGGCCGATCGATGACAAGACACAACTCGACGTGCACGTCCGCGGTGCCGTCGGACGCATCGAACTGTCGCATCGCGATCGGATCGTCGCCCGCTGGCTGTTCACGCTCGCCCGCGCGAAGAGCGTGCATGGCCTCGAGGACGCCTTCGACAGCCTGCGTTCGGGAGGCAGCCGCGGCCACGCGGAGCCCGGTCAGCCGGCGGCCACGAACGAAGAGGCGACACCGGGGGCGGGAGACGAGGCGGGGCCTGTGACGGCGCCGACTGGTCGGGGCGGAGATGCGGACGGCTTCGCCGGCGGCGCTGCCGACGGCTCATGGCGGGCGCTCGCCCGCGTGCTCACCTTCGCCAGACCCTACGCCGGAATGGCGTTGCTCGGTGCCCTGCTGTCGCTGGCCAGCACGGCCGCTGCACTCGTGCCGCCGTACCTGACGATGCCCCTCGTGGACGACGTGCTGATCCCGCGGCAGAACGGGGCGGCAGTGCCATTCGCGCACGTCTGGTGGTACCTGGGAGGCCTGCTCGCGGCAGCGGTCGCGGCCTGGCTGCTCTCGTGGGCGCAGATGTGGACGCTCGCCTGGGTGAGCGAGCGGATCGCCGCCGGCCTGCGGACCCGCACTTACGCCCACATGCAGTCGCTGTCGCTCGACTTCTTCCAGGGGAAGCGGACGGGCGACCTGATGTCGCGGGTGGGGAGCGACACCGACAAGATCAACATCTTCCTGTCGGTGAACCTCATCGAGTTCGCGTCGAACGTCATGCTCCTCGCCCTGACGGCGATGGTGCTGGCCTGGCTGAGCCCGCTGCTCGCCCTGCTGACGCTCGTCCCGTTTCCATTCGTGGTCTGGCTCGTGTATGCCGTCCGTGAGCGGCTGCGGCGCGGCTTCGGCCGGGCGAGCGTGGCCTGGGGCGACATGACGAGCGTGCTCGCCGACACGATTCCAGGGATTCGCGTCGTCAAGGCCTTCGCCCAGGAGTCGCGGGAGATCGAACGGTTCCACGCGGCGAACGACAAAGTGCTCGAGGCCAACGACCGGGTCAACGTGGTGTGGGCGTTCTTCGGCCCGCTGGTCAGCCTGTTCAGCGAGATCGGCCTGCTCGTCGTCTGGGTGGCGGGAGCGTGGCTCGTGTTCGACGGGGGCGTCACCGTCGGCAAGTTGACGGCGTTCCTCGCCTACATCGCCCGGTTCTACGGCCGCGTCGAGTCGATGATCCGCATGGTGCCTGCCACGCAGCGGGCGGCGGCCAGCGCCCAGCGGATCTTCGAGATCCTCGACTGCCGGCCGACCGTAGCCGAGGCGGCCCGGCCGGTGCGGCCGGGCCGGGTCAAGGGGCGGATCGAGATCGCGGGCGTGCACTTCCGCTACGGCGCCCGCGAGGTGCTCCACGGCATCGATCTGGTGATCGAGCCGGGGGAGATGATCGGCCTCGTCGGAACGAGCGGTTCGGGGAAATCGACGCTCGCCAACCTCGTCTGCCGCTTCTACGACCCATCCAGCGGCACGATCAAGGTCGACGGCGTCGACCTGCGCGAGCTGGCGATCGCCGACTACCACCGCAACCTCGGCTGCGTCCTCCAGGAGCCGTTCCTGTTCTTCGGCACGATCGCCGAGAACATCGCCTACGGCCGTCCGGACGCCGCGCGGGAGAGCATCGTCGAGGCGGCCCGGGCCGCGGGCGCCCACGACTTCATCCTCGCTCAGCCGCTGGCCTACGATTCGCGTCTCGGCGAGCGTGGCGGCGGCCTGTCGGGCGGCGAGCGGCAGCGGCTCTCGATCGCCCGCGCGCTGCTCGTCGATCCGCGAATCCTCGTGCTCGACGAGGCCACGTCGTCGGTCGATGCGGAGACGGAAGCGATCATCCAGGCGGCCATCGACCGGCTCGTGACCGGGCGGACGACGATCGCCATCGCCCACCGGCTGTCGACCCTGCGCCGTGCCAACCGGCTCGTCGTCCTCGACGCCGGGCGGATCGTGGAGACGGGGACGCATGACGAACTATTGGCAGCCGACGGGGCCTACGCCCGTCTCTACCACGCCCAGATGAAGGCCGCCGAGGAGGCGGCCGTGCCCTGACGGGCAGGAACAGGAACGATGCGAGACAGCGAGGTCATCACGGCAACGGCGCAGGAGGGCTGGATCCTGGAGCGGCATCCCCACGGCCGCCTGGTTTTCGTCTCCGCCGCCGGCCAGCGGCACGACGCAGTGGACCTGCTCCGTGCCTTTCCGATCACCGATCCCACGGGTCCCGTGGCCGTCGTGGCTGGCGACGGCGCGGAACTGGCGTGGATTGCCGCGCTGTCGGCCGTGCCGCCCGCGCTGCGGTCGATGCTCGAGGCGGAACTTGCCGAGCGCGAGTTCCTCCCCGTGATCGAGCGGATCGAGGCCGTCTCGGATGGCGAGCCGGCGGAGTGGACCGTGGTCACCGACAGGGGTCGGCAGCGGTTCAAGGTGGCGGCCGCCGACGACATCACGAGCGACGCGTCGGGGGGCGCCTTCGTCACCGACACCTTTGGCGTCCGCTACCGGATCCCGAGCCTGGCGGCGCTCGACTCCCGGAGCCGGCGGCTGTTCGAGAAGATGTTCTGACGGCGCGGCCGACGGCCTTCGCGTGCCCCGTGCCCGGCGGCGACGTCACCGCAATGCCCGGACGTCTACAGCTGCCCCGTCGCGCCGAGAAAGGCGCCGATGGACGCGTTGATGATCGTCAGCACGAGGCCGATGATCGAGAGCGTCAGGCCGGCGATCGCCATCCCCCGGCTGGTCGAGTTCATGCCGCATATTCCCAGCACCAACGACGTGACGGACTTGCCCGACCCGGTTTCTGTCGCCATCGAAAACACTCCGTGAAAAGGGATGGATCCCCCTGTCCGGGAGGCTTCCGGAGGGGGTCGTAGCAGCCGCGATGCCGGGCCTTCAAGCCGGCCGTCGTCGGCTGGTGTGGTCGCTGCCGCAGCGGCACGTCCCTCGTCATCGGCCGCGTTCATGCGGCTCCCCCGGTGCGGCCGCGGCGGACGCGTCCCCCCGCCGGCTCAGGAGGGGCTCGACTCGGGGTCCGCGGCGGCGACCGGCTCGGCGGTGACGAGGCCCTTGAAGACGAGCTGCTTCTTGCCCGCCACCTCGACGCAGTCGACCTGGATCGTGTCCTTGCCGGTGAACTCCCCCTTGAGCAGCTCCTCCGAGACCGGGTCCTCGATGTAGTTCTCCAGGGCCCGCCGCAGCGGCCGGGCGCCGAAGTCGGTGTCGGAACCCTTCTTGATGAGGAACTTCTTCGCCTCGTCGGTCAGTTCGAGCTTCAGGCCACGCTCGCCGAGCCGCTCGCGGACCTTCGCCAGCTCGATGTCGATGACCTGCTTGAGATCCTCGACCGTGAGGTGGTGGAACACGATCACGTCGTCGAGCCGGTTGAGGAACTCGGGCCGGAAGACCTTCTCGATCCGCTCGTTGACGCGGCCCTTCATGCTGTCGTAGCTGGCGTCACCGTCGGGCTTCTGGAAGCCGAACGCCGACTCGTTCTTGATCGCCTCGGCGCCGGCGTTCGTGGTCATGATGATGATCGTGTTGCGGAAATCGACGTTGCGGCCGAACGAGTCGGTGAGCCGGCCCTCCTCCATCACCTGGAGGAGCATGTTGAAGACGTCGGGATGGGCCTTCTCGATCTCGTCGAGGAGGACGACGGCGTAGGGCCGGCGCCGGATCTTCTCCGTCAGTTGGCCCCCCTCCTCGAAGCCGACGTAGCCCGGCGGGGCGCCGATCAGCCGGCTGACGTTGTGCTTCTCCATGTACTCGCTCATGTCGATCTGGATGAGCGCGTCGGCGTCGCCGAACATGAACTGCGCGAGGGCTTTGGCGAGCAGCGTCTTGCCCACGCCGGTCGGTCCGGCGAAGACGAAGGAGCCGATCGGCCGCTTCGGGTCCTTGAGCCCGGAGCGACTGCGCCGAACCGCCTTGGAGATGCTCTTGATCGCCGCATCCTGGCCGATGACCTTCTTGTGGAGCTCTCCCTCCATCCCCATCAGCCGCTGCTGATCCTCGGTGCTCATCCGCGTCAGCGGGATGCCGGTCATTCGCGACACGACCTCGGCCACGACCTCGTCGTCGACGACGCCGTCGGCCTCGCGGCTCTTGTCCCGCCAGTCGCGGGTCATCGACTGCTTCTTCTTCTTGAGCTTGTCGGCCTGGTCGCGGAGCGCCGCCGCCTTCTCGAAGTCCTGATTGGCGACCGCCTCCTCCTTCTCCTTGTTGAGCCGCTCGACCTCCTCGTCGATCTCCTTGAGGTCCGGCGGCTTCGTCATCGCCTTGAGCCGGACCCGGGCGCCGGCCTCGTCGATCACGTCGATCGCCTTGTCGGGCAGGCAGCGGCCGGTGATGTAGCGGCTGGAGAGGTCGACGGCCGCCTCGAGCGCGGCATCACTGATCGACACACGGTGATGGCTCTCGTAGCGGTCGCGGAGCCCCTTGAGGATCTCGACCGCCTCGTCCTTGGTGGCGGGCTCCACCATGATGATCTGGAACCGTCGGTCGAGGGCCGAGTCCTTCTCGATGTACTTGCGGTACTCGTCGAGCGTGGTGGCCCCGATGCACTGGATCTCGCCGCGGGCCAGAGCCGGCTTGAGGACGTTGGAAGCGTCGATCGCCCCCTCGGCGCCGCCGGCGCCGACGAGCGTGTGGAGTTCGTCGATGAAGAGGATCGTGTTCTTGGCCCGGCGGACCTCGTTCATCACCGCCTTGATCCGCTCCTCGAACTGGCCGCGGTATTTCGTGCCGGCGACCATCATGGCGAGGTCGAGGACGACGATCCGCCGGTCGGCGAGGAGCTCGGGAACGTTGCCGTCCACGACCCGCTGCGCGAAGCCTTCCACGATCGCGGTCTTGCCGACGCCCGCCTCGCCGAGGAGCACGGGATTGTTCTTCGTGCGCCGGCAGAGGATCTGGATCGCCCGCTCGATTTCCTTCTCGCGGCCGATGACCGGGTCGAGCTTCCCCTGGCGGGCGAGTTCGGTGAGGTCACGGCCGAAGCTGTCGAGGGCCGGGGTCTTGCTCTTGCCTCCCTTGGGCGCGGACTCGCCGCCCCCGCCGGCACCGGCCGGCTGGCGGCCTCCCATGCCGGCCCGCTCGCCCCCCTCTTCCATGCCGTGGCCGAGGAGATTGAGCACCTCCTCGCGGACATCCTCGAGCTTGAGGCCGAGGTTCATCAGCACCTGCGCCGCCACCCCCTCCTGCTCGCGGAGCAGGCCGAGGAGAATGTGCTCGGTGCCGACGTAGTTGTGGTTGAGGTTGCGGGCCTCCTCCATCGAATACTCGATCACCTTCTTGGCCCGCGGCGTCTGCGGGAGCTTGCCCATGGTCACCATGTCGGGGCCGCTCTGCACGAGCTTCTCCACCTCCATGCGGATCTTGCGCAGGTCGATGTCGAGGTTCTTGAGGACGTTGGCCGCGACGCCGCTTCCCTCCTTGATGAGACCGAGGAGGACGTGCTCGGTGCCGATGTACTCATGGTTGAACCGCTGGGCCTCCTGGTTGGCCAGCTGCATCACCTTGCGGGCGCGGTCCGTGAATCGCTCGTACATGGAGGGGAGCCCCCGGGGTCGTCGTCCATCCCGGCCGCCATTCCGGCAGGCGACCATCGGCACTTTCTTACCGGTGCAAACCTTACGCCAAATCGGGTGGCTCGTTCCACCCCGGCGCGTTCAGGCAGAGAATTCGGCGAAAAGCGGGTCGTTCCCGCCCTGCCGGGTCAGGCGGCCACTTCGTGAGAGCCGTCGTCCGCCGCGGCCGGTCGAAGTGGAAGGATCGTGGCTGCCTCGGCCTCGTCGCTGCCGGCCTGGGACCGGCGGGCCGGGTCGGTGAGGGAGAGTTCGCGGTCGATTTCCGCCCGCCAGGGAACGCCGGAATCACTCGCCGCGAGAGGGGCGAGCGCCGCCCGGGCGTCGGCGAGGCGGCCGAGGCGGCGCAGGAGCGTCGCCCGGAGCAGTTGGGCTTCGCCGTCGGTCGGGGCGATGGCGAGCAGGTCGTGGAGGTGGGACTCGGCAGCCGTCCAGTCGCGGGCCAGGTACGCGTCCCGGGCCTTGAGGAACAGGGCATCTGCCGCCCCGCTGCGTTGCCGGGGGATCGGCGTCGGAAACGCCGCCACGGCCGATGCGGTTGCGATGACCCAGATCGCGGCGGCGCCGGTCCAGAAGCCGATCGTCACGCCGATGCCGACCAACTCCGACCAGATCCAGGTGGTCACGATCGCGACGTCGATGATCACGGCGAACGCGACCGCGAGCGCCAGCCCCGAGCGACTGCCGCGGAGCCAGAGCCAGGGCATGCCCGGCCAGATGAGCGTCAGTGAACGGAGCAGGGCCATCGATCGGACCGTGACGTGGCAGGCCGGGACAAGTGCCGTAGGACCGGGACGGGTGCCGGCCGGGAGGGGGAGTCTAGGCTGATGGCCCCGGCGGGCCAAGGCGTATGGGCCGGCCGATCGGGCTGGTAAGATCGACGTTAAACCATGCAAGACAGGGAATTCCACGAACCCCCGGCGGCGGCCGGAAACGCCGGCATCTGGCGGTCGATCGACGCCTCCGCCAACCGGGCGGGGGAGGCCCTGCGGGTCCTGGAGGACGTGGTCCGGTTCGTTCTCGACGACGAACGGCTGACGGCGCTCGCCAAGAACTTGAGGCACGATCTGGCCGGGCTGCTCGCTGCCGGCCCGCTGCGGTTCCGGGCCGCGGCCCGGAACGTCGGCGGGGACGTGGGCGCGAGCATCGAGGCCGCCGCGGCCCTGCGGCGTGCATCGGTCACCGATCTCATCGCGGCCAACGCCGCCCGCGCCGGCCAGGCCCTGCGCAGTCTCGCCGAAGCGGCGGCGGTCGTGGTGCCGGAGACGGCGGCCGGGTTCGAGCGGCTTCGCTACCGGCTCTACGAACTGGAACGCGCCGCGTTGGCCGCGGCCGGCGGTCGCGAGCGTCTCGCCGGGGTGACCCTGTGCGTGCTGGTCGACGGCCGGCGGGATGCCGCGGCCTTCGCCGCGCTGGTGGAGACGCTCTTTGAAGCCGGCGTGCGCATGATCCAGCTCCGCGACAAGGCGATCGGCGTGCCGACGCTGGTCGAGCGGGCCCGGTCCGCCGTGGCGATCGCCCGGCGGCACGCCGAGCGCACCGGTGAACGGCCGCTGGTCATCGTCAACGACCGGGCCGACGTCGCGGTGGCGGTCGGCGCCGACGGCGTCCACACCGGCTCGGACGATCTGCCGACGGCGCTGGTGCGCCGGGTGATCGGCCCGGGTGGGCTCCTCGGCCGCACGGCCCACGACGTGGCTGAGGCCGAGGCGGCCGCCGCCGCGGGAGCCGACTACCTCGGCATCGGCCCCTGCTTTCCGTCCGCGACCAAGGACTTCGGGGCGTTCGCGCCGCGCGAGTTCCTGGAGCGGGTCGCCCGGACGATCGCGCTGCCGGCGTATGCGATCGGCGGCATCACGCTCGAGCGGCTCGACGTGCTCGCGGCGCTCGGCATCCGCCGGGTGGCGGTCGGGGCCGCGGTCACCGCCGCCGCCGAACCGGCCGCCGCCGCCCGGGCCATGATCGAGCGGCTGGACAGACTGGAGTAGGCCGCGGCCGCTGGGTCGTAGCGTTCGTCCGGCGGTCAGGTGCCCGCGGCCGCGTCGCGCCAGACGGCGCCGTCGGGAAACTCGTGGTCCGCGATCGACCGCGGCCACATCTCCGCGCTGTAGCCGGGCATCGTCGGCGGCAGGTAGCGGCCGTTCCGCATCCGGATCGGGTCCTTGAAGTGCTCGTGGAGGTGGCCGGCATGTTCCGCGCGCCGGTTGTCGAGCGTGCCGCTCACGCAGACGTAGTCGAAGATCGACAGGTGCTGCACGTACTCGCAAAGGCCGACGCCGCCGGCATGCGGGCAGACCGGAATCCCGAACTTCGCCGCCATGAGGAGCACCGCCAGGATTTCGTTGACGCCGCCGATCCGGCAGCTGTCGATCTGGCAGACACCGATCGCCCCCGCCTGCATGAACTGCTTGAACATCACGCGATTGGCGCAGTGCTCGCCGGTGGCGACGAGGATCGGGGCTATGGCCTTGGCGATCGCGGCATGGCCGAGGATGTCGTCGGGGCTCGTCGGCTCCTCGATGAACCACGGCCGGAACGCGGCGAGGTGCCGCATCCACTCGATCGCCTCCGGCACGTCCCAGACCTGGTTGGCATCGACCATCATGCGCCGCTCCCAGCCGATCTCCTCGCGGATGATCCGGCAGCGGCGGACGTCGTCGGCGAGGTCGCGGCCGACCTTGATCTTGAAGCACTCCCAGCCGGCGGCGAGGCCGCGCCGGCAGAGGTCGCGAAGCTTGTCGTCGGAGTAGCCGAGCCAGCCGGCCGATGTCGTGTAGGCGGGATAGCCCTCGGACTCGAGCCGGGTGATCCGCTCGGCTCGCGTGGCCGCCAGTCGGGCCAGGATCTCGAGGGCCTGCGCCGGTGTCAGGGCGTCGCTGATGTAGCGAAAGTCGATGCAGGAGACGAGTTCCGCGGGCGACATCTCCGCCAGCAGCCGCCACAGCGGCTTGCCCGCCTGCTTCGCCAGCAGGTCCCAGACCGCGTTCACGACGGCGCCGGTCGCCATGTGGATCACCCCCTTCTCGGGGCCGACCCAGCGGAGCTGGCTGTCGCCGGTGATGCCGCGCCAGAAGCCGGCCATGTCGGCGGCGATCCCCTCCAGCGACCGGCCGACGACGAGAGGTCGCAGAGCCTCGATCGCCCGGCAGCAGAGCTGGTTGCCGCGACCGATCGTGAACGTGAAGCCGTGCCCCTCGGGCCCGCCGGTCGTGCGCAGCACGCAGTAGGCGGCGGAGTAGTCCGGGTCGGGGTTCATGGCGTCGGAGCCGTCGAGCTCGCGGGACGTGGGGAACCGTAGGTCGTGAACGTCGAGATCGGTGATCGCCGTAGGCATCGCGGCGCGAGTCGTGGGGAGACGGGATTGCCGACCGATCACGGTCCGGGCGGAGGTGATGCAGGAACGTCGCGGAGTGCCGTGGCGACTGCGACGGCGATGTCGGCCTCGACTCCCGGACGATAGCCGATCCAGCCGTGGAGCACGGTGCCGTCGGCGCCTACGAGATAGGTCGTGGGAAAGGCATCGAGGAGCGGTCCGGCGACGCCCCCGGCCGTGAAGGGCAGGCTGGAAACCGGATCTGGGAATGCCCAGACGGGAAGGTCGAGCCGCTCTGCCGCCAGAAAATCGCGCACGTCGGCCGCGAGATCCGCCTCGTCATCTGCGGCCGACCCGCTCGCCACGGCCACGAACTGGAACCGCGGCTCGTCCCGGAGGCGGGCCGCGAGGCGGACCAGTGCCGGCAGTTCACGGCGACAGGGAGGGCACCAGGGCCCCCAGAAGTTGACGAGCGTAACCTTGCCGACGAGCGTCGGAGCCGGCGCCGCCGGATCGGCGAGCTGCCGGACCGACAGCGACGGAAAGGGGAGGCCGACCGCGGGATGGGGCCGAGACGAATCGGCACAGCCGGCGAGGGCCGCCAGGATCGCCGCCTTCACCGCCGTTCGTGCGGGCAGCCCCGTCATCGCCGCACGACCGCGTTGCCGGGCCCGAGCACGATCACCGCCGGTCGATGGCCCGCGGCAGCAGCCTCGTCGACCCAGGCGAAGGACATGATCGTGAGCCGATCTCCCGGTTTGCCGAGGTGAGCCGTGGCCCCGTTGAGCTCGATGACGCCGGAGCCGGCCGGGCCGAGAATGACGTAGGTCTCGAACCGCTCGCCGTTGGCCATGTTGCCGACGAGGATCCGCTCATAGGCCCGCAGCCCCACCTCCGCGGCGAGGTCGGCGGCGATCGTCAGACTCCCCTCGTACGCGACCGAGGCGCCAGTGACCACCGCGCGGTGAATCTTCGATTTCAGGAGGCAGATGTTCATCGGCTGTTCATCCTGCCGGCCGGAAGCGGATGCAGGTCGGGGAGGGAACGTCGGCCTTGCTGCCGGTGAACGTGAGCCCGCCGCTCTCCTCGTCGATTGCGAACACCGTCACGCTCGCCGAATGCTGTCCGCCGGCGAGGAGGAAACGGCCGCCGGGAGCGATGACGAAATTTCGCGGCTCCTTGCCGCGGATCGGCTCCACGCCGAGAAACGTCAGCCTTCCTGTCTCGGCATCGACCGCGTACATCGCGATCGTGTCCGGGCCGCGGTTGGAGGCGTAGAGGAACCGGCCGGAGGGATGGAGGACGATCTCGGCGGTGGCACACTTCTCGGTCGATCCCTCCGGGAGCGTGGCGATCGTCTGCACCAGGGCGAGCCTGCCCGCCTCGGGATCGAAGGTGAACGCGGCGACGGTGGAGTTTTTCTGATTCACCGCATAGCCGAAGCGGCCGTTTGGGTGGAAAGCGAAGTGTCGCGGGCCCGATCCTGCCGGCAGCGCGGCCGCATCGTGGGATGTGAGCATCGGCATTGCCGCGTCGGGTGGACGGCCGCCGATCGCGTGGACGAAGACGCGGTCGTAGTTCATGTCGCAGGCCATGGCGAACCTGCCGTCCGCGGTCGGGGAGACGGAATGGGGGAACGACTTGGCCGACATTCCCGGCGGAGCCGGATGCGCAAGCAGCGTCGCCGGGCCGATGCGGCCGGCGCCGTCGAGTGCGAGGCAGGTCACGCCCGGGCCCCCCGCAGCCAGCAGGACGTCGCCTCGGGGAGCGACGGAAAGATGGCATGCCCAGGCCGAACCGCGTCCCTGCGGCGTCAGCACGCCGCTCGCCTCGTCGATCGTGAACGCCTCGATTGCGCCGACGAACTCGCAGGCCGCATAGAGCACCGGCAGCGTCGGATGCAGGGCGATGAACGACGGGGTCTTCGCCCGCGCCGCCAGCGTGACGGGACCAAACGTGCCCTCCGCGTCGTCGAACCGCGAGACGTAAATCCCGTCCGATCCCGTGCCCTTGCCGGTGTACGTACCGAACCAGACGAGGTGTTCCGCCGCCGGCCCGGCCGCGGGAAGCCCGACCAGCGCGAACACCGCCAGGGCAGCGAGAACGCGGATGGACGGCACCGGGGAAACTCCTCATGTTGGGGGCGATGAACCCGCCGTGGCACGCTGCCAATCCTACCCCTGCCGGCCCCGGATGCAACGCGAGCGACCCGGCGGCGGGCGACGGCAGCGGCCGAAAAGCCCGCAACATGTTCTGCATCGAGGCCTATCAGGTCGTCGTCCGCGTCGGCTGGATCTTCAAGACCGAAACGATCATCATGCCGGCCGTTCTTGATGCGGTCGTCGATTCCGGACTGCTCCGCGGCTGCCTGCCGGTGCTCAACAGGGCGGGGCAGAGCCTGCCGCCACTCGCGTTCGCCGCGGTGCTCGGTCGCCGGCCCGTGAAGAAGTGGACGCTCGTTCGGACCAGCCTGGCGATGGCGGCCTGCTTCGCCGTGCTGGCGGTCGCCTGGCAGCCGCTGCAACGGTCGCGACCGGACCTGCTCGCCGTGCTGTTCCTCGTCGTGTACGCGGCCTTCTCGGTCGCCAACGGGCTCAACCAGCTCGTGGCGGCAACGCTGCAGGGAAAACTCATTCCCGCGGGGCAGCGGGGACGGGCCATGGTGGTCAGCGTGGCGATCGGGAGCGTGCTGGCGATCGCTGCGGCCCTGGCGTTGCTCGGACCGTGGCTCGCCGCGACGGACGGCTTTCCGCGTATCTTTGCCGCCACGGCCGCGTTCTTCGCGCTGGCCGCGGTGGTCCCGGTGTTTCTCGACGAGCCGGCAGACGTGCTGCGACCGGCCGACGTCGGGTCGCGGCGGCAGGGGCTGGCCGGATGGCGGCAGGCGGTCGCCTCCGATCCGGCGGTCGTGCGGCTGGCGTTGGTGGCCGCAATGTTCTCCGTCGTGCTCATGCTCTTTCCCCATTATCAGGCCTTCGCTCGCGACAGACTCGCCTGCCCACGCGGCAGCCTCCTGACCTGGGTCGTGGTGCAGAACGCCGCCACCGGGTGCGCCAGTCTCGTGGCCGGTCCGTTCTCGGACCGGCGCGGCACCCGGATCGTGCTCGCCGTGACGCTGGCGGCGTCGGCGCTGACGCCAGTGCTCGTGACCCTGCTCTCCATCCTGCCATCGGGCATCGCGGCGGGCTGGTTCTGGCTCGTCTACGCGCCGCTGGGGCTCAACCCGATCGCCCTCAGGCTGTTCACGAACTACGCCCTGGAGATCGCCCCTCGGCCCGAGGAACAGGCCCGTTACGTGAGCCTGGTCGGTGCGGCCCTGGCCGCGCCGTTCGCGGTCTCGCCGCTGGTGGGCTGGGGCGTCGATGCGGTCGGCTTTCGCCCGGTATTTCTCGGCGGGGCGTGCGTGATCGCTGCCGGCGCGGCGGTCGCCTGGGGGCTGCCGGAGCCGCGGTGCCGCTGATTTCAGCCGTTGTGGCGGAGCCGGCACGAGGACTAGAATCCGCGGGAGTGCTTCTTCTCGCCGGAGTTCGGCGACAGCGAAACCAAGAACGAAACACAAGGCCCTGCGGGGCTCCTCGAGGAGTGTGATCCCATGAAGCGTCTGTTCGCGATGGTGTGCTTGTCCGTGGTGGTTGTCCTGTCAGCCGTCGCCGCGTCGGCGGCCGTCAAGGAGCCGAAGGATGCGAAGTGCCCGGTCTCGGGAAAAGCCTGCAACCCCGATGAGTCCGTTGCATTCGCCGGTGGCAAGGTTTTCTTCTGCTGCGGCAACTGCGCGGCGGCGTTCAAGAAGGACTCGGCTCCGCTCGCCGCCAAGGCCCATCAGCAGATGGTGTCCACCGGCCAGCTCGTGCAGAAGGGCTGCCCGTTCAGCGGTGGGAAAGTGAAGGACGGCACGACGATCGCGATCGGCGACGCCGACGTCGGCTTCTGCTGCCCCAACTGCAAGGCCAAGGTCGAGAAGGCCGAGCCCGAGGAGCAGGTGAAGATGGTGTTCGGCAAGATCGAGAAGGGCTTCGCCCCGGCCAAGTGAACCCCGGCCGGGTGCCCCTTTCAGATGTTCTCCGATCCGACGGCGTGCGGCCCCCGGCCGTTCCACGCCAGGCGGGGTCGGCAGGAAGTGATCTAGGGCGGCGGGACATGATCTGAAATACTCCGCCGGGGCCGGCAGCGGCTCCGAGCGGAGTTTTTCATGCGCATCTTCGTCTCGGCGGGCGAGCCCTCGGGCGATCATCATGCCGCGCTCCTGGTGCGCGCGGTGCGGGCCCGTCGTCCCGACGTCGAGTGCGTCGGCCTCGGTGGACCGCAGATGGAGGCGGCGGGCTGCCGGCTCGTCGCCGACATGACCCGGCTCGCCGTGATGTGGTTCCTGCGGGTGCTCGTCAACATCCACCGCTTCGTCGATCTCGCCCGCCGCGCCGAGCGGAGTTTCCTCGACGCCCGGCCCGACGTCTGCGTGCTCGTCGATTTTCCGGGCTTCCACTGGTGGCTCGCCTGGCGGGCGAAGCGGCACGGCATCCCCGTCGTCTTCTACTGCCCGCCGCAGGTCTGGGCCTGGGCACAGTGGCGGGTCCGCAAGATGCGCCGGCTCGTCGATCGCGTCCTCGCGGCGCTCCCCTTCGAGCATGACTGGTTCGTCGCCCAGGGTCTGCAGAGCACGCTCGTCGGCCATCCATTCTTCGATGAACCGCTCGTCATGGCGCGGGCGGAGCCCGTACGAGATGACCGGCCGCTGGTACTCCTCCTGCCGGGCTCGCGCGGCCAGGAGATCGAGGCGGTGCTCGGGACGCTGGTGCGCGCGGCGACGGTCGTCCGTGGCGCGGTGCCCGACTGCCGGCTGGCCGTCGGGGCGCTGCACGCGCGGCATGCACGGCGGATCGAGGCGCTGATCGGCGCCCATTCCCTGGCCCGGGGCCTCGGCATCGAGGTACATGTCGGCCGCACGGCGGACCTGATCGCCGAGGCCACCGCGGCCATCGCCTGCTCGGGGTCGGTTTCACTGGAACTGCTGGCGGCCCGCGTGCCGACCGTGATCGTGTACCGCATCAGTGGCCTCGCCTACGTGGTGCAGAGCTGGTTTCGTCGGGCCCGGTTCATCACGCTCGTGAACCTGCTCGCCTGCCGCGAGCCGGTCGGCCCGGTGCGGCCCATGCTGCGGCCGCCGCCGACCGTGGCCCCCGCGGATCCCGAGGCCGTGTACCCCGAGTATCTCGCGGCGCGTGATCCGGCGCCGCAGGTGGCAGTCCACGTCACGGAATGGCTCGTCGATCCGGCGGCGCGGGCCCGGGTCGTCGCCAGGCTCGATGCCATCGCGGCGACGGTGGCACAGGGTGGATCGGCCGAGCGGGCAGCGGCGGCGGTGCTGGAGATCGCGCGGCCGGAGGTGCCACGGGGAGTCCACTCGCAACGTCGGGCGGCCTGACGCGTCGCACGGGCTTGCGTCGCATGGTTCCGCGGCGCGAAGATGCCGGTGGAGGGGAGAGGAGTCCGCAGGAGCAGACCGATGATGCTTTCCGAACCGCAGGAGACCGGGGCCGACTGGAACTTCTCCCTCCTCGGCATCCGTGTCCGCGTTTCGGCATGGTTCTGGCTCGCCGCGGGCCTGCTGGGCTGGAATGTCTGCCAGGCGCTGTCGCAGGGAGACCAGCGGATGCTGCTTCAGTTGCTCGTCCTCTGGGTGGCGGTCGTCTTCGTGTCGATTCTCGTCCACGAGTTCGGCCATGCGATCGCCTACCGGTTCTTCGGCCAGGATGCGCGGGTCGTGCTCTACCACTTCGGCGGTCTGGCGATTCCCAGTGCCTGGGGCCGGCACCGGCACCTGCGGCCGGGGCAGCGGCTGCTCGTATCGGCGGCCGGGCCGGTGGCCCAGTTGCTGCTGGCGACGCTGATCGTGGCCGGGCTCCGTGCCGCCGGCCTGTTCGTGCCGTTCCCGATCGAGGCGATCGGGGTGCGGCTCGGGTTCTACGACGGCCGGCCGTTTGCCTCCCCCTACGGCTACGCCCTCTGCGACTTCCTCCTCTACGTCAACGTCCTCTGGCCGCTCCTGAACCTCGTGCCGGTGCCGCCGCTCGACGGCGGCCAGATCGTGCGCGAGGGGCTGCTCGCCCTCGACGTGACCGATGGCCAGCGGATCGCCTCGATCATCGGCGTGGTGGTCGGGGCAATGCTGGCCTGGTGGGGCTACACGCGGAACGAGCCCTACCTGGGGATCATGTTCGCGCTGCTGGCGGCCTCCTGCTTCCAGTCGCTGTCGGCCGGGCCGCCGCCGTGGCGGCGCTGGAACTGACACTGCGCCGCGGGGCCGCCCGATGACCGACCGGTTCGTGGTGCTCGGGGCGAGCAACGTGTCGCGCGGCCTCGCCCGCCTCGCGGCCATCGTCCGATCCCGGTCCGCCGGTCCCGCCGACCTGTTCGTGGCCGCGGGGCATGGCCGCGGCTACGTCGTCACGTCGCGGGTCGGCCTGCGGCGGCTCCCCTCGATCCTGGGCAGCGGCCTGTGGCGGGCGCTCGATCGCGAGCAGGTCGCGACACCGAGCGCGGTCGTGATGGACGTGGGCAACGAACTGCTCTACGGCCTCGGCGTGACGGCGGTGGCGGCGGCGGTGCGCACGGCCGTGGGTCGGCTCCGCGACCGCGGCGCACGGATCGCGATCCTCGGCCTGCCGCTGGCGAGCATCGCCCGGGTCGGGCCGTTCCGCTACCGGCTGATGCGCACGGTGTACGTCCCCGGCTGCCCGCTCACGCTCGGTGCGATCCAGGAGGGGGCGACGTGGCTCGACGAGGAACTCCACGCGATCGCCGCCGAGGCCGGGGCCACGTTCATCGAGCAGCCAGGCGCCTGGTACGGCTTCGACGCCCTGCACGTCGTGCGGCCGCGGCTCGACGAGCTCTGGCAGCGGGTCGGAGACGCCTGGGCGTTGCCGCCGGCCGCCGGCCGTTCGCAGGCGACGTTTGCCGACTGGACGGCGGTCGGCACGCGGGCCGCAGAGGTCCGGTCGATCGCCCGGCGGACGCTCCTCACGCCGCAGCCGGTGCTCGACCGGCGCGGGCTGCGGGTGTGGATGTACTGAAGAAAATGTGCCAGCCACCAAATTTGGAGAAGCTGGCAGATTGCCCAGTTTTGGTGGCTGGCACCTTTCTTCGCTTGCGACAGCGCGACACGCTGTTGCGTCTGGGGAGCCGGGCTGTGCCCGGCGACCGTAAGCCGGAGCAGACGCTTTGTCGGCTGCGACGGCGCGAGGAGTCAGAGCACCGGCAGCGACGGGAGCGGGGGATGGGCGGCCGTGGCGGCGGCGAGATTCCCGACGAGTCGCGTGCAGATCGCCTCGAAATACGGGGCCGCCGCCGGATCGTCGAAGTTGGCCGCCGTCCGCCCGGCGTCGCCATGCTCGCGGATCGGGATCTGGATCGGCACCTCGCCGAGGAAGGGAATGTCCATCTCTTGCGCGGTCCGCCGGGCGCCGCCGGTGCCGAAGATGTCGTACCGCTTGCCCGTGTCGGGGCAGACGAAGAAGCTCATGTTCTCCACCATGCCGAGGAGCGGGATGTTGACCTTGCGGAACATCGCGATCGCCTTCGTGGCGTCGAGCAGGGCCACGTCCTGCGGCGTGCAGACGACCACCGCCCCGGTCAACGGCAGCACCTGGGAGAGCGTCAGCGCGATGTCCCCCGTGCCCGGGGGCATGTCGATGACGAGATAGTCGAGCGGCCCCCAGCGGGTGTCGCGGAGCATTTGGGTGATCGCCCCGTGGAGCATCGGCCCACGCCACACCACCGCTTCGCCCGCCGGCACGAGATACCCCATCGACATCGTCGGCATCCGATTGCGGCCCACGTCGAGCCACTGGGGCAGGATCTTCCCCTCCTCGATCTGCGGCCGGCCCTCGAGGCCGAGCAGGTGGGGCACGCTCGGCCCGTAGACGTCGGCATCGAGGAGCCCGGTGCGGCTTCCCGCCCGCGCGAGGCCGATGGCGATCGAGGCCGCGATCGTGCTCTTGCCGACGCCCCCCTTGCCCGAGCCGACGGCGATCACGCTCTTGGCCTCGAGGCCGATCTGGCCGAGTTTCGGCGCCGGCCGGTCGTGCGGGACGATCGTCACCGTCACCTGCGGCACCGCGGGAAACCGGCCGCGAAGCAGTTCCTCGATCCGGCCCCGGGTCGCCGGCCAGAGGATCGCGGAATGGGTCGTGAGCCCGATCGTGACGGCGATCGCCGCCGGGTCGGCCGCGACCGACACGACCTGCCCCATCTCGGGAAGCGGGCGGCCCGACTCGGGATCGGCGATCTCGCCGAGCAGGTCGCGGACGGAAGTTTCGTTCACCGCATTGCTCATCGGATGCCCGCCACCGGGCCGCCGGCCTGTCCCCGCGGCGTGGCGCGGACCTCGGTTGCCGGCCGATCGCCGCCGGAGACCACGCTTCCCGCCGTCCGCGTCCGGGCGACGAGGCCGCCCGGCGCCAGCGAGACACCGACGAGAGCGACGAGGCAGAAGAGCATGGCCACGCCGGCGGCGAGGCCGCCGTCCGCCTGCACGCCCCGCTTCGACGACTTGAAGTACATCGCCGCGATGATCCGCAGGTAGTACGCGGCGGCTATCGCCGCGTTGATCACGAGCACCACCGCCAGGCCGACGAACCAGGCCCGGCGGCTGCCGGTGACGAGCGGCGCGTTCCAGTCGACGGCCAGACTCGCCGTCGCCAGCGATAACTTGCCCCAGAAACCGGGGAGCGGCGGGATGCCGGCCAGCGAGAGAAGGAACGCCGTGATCGCGAAGGCGGCAACCGGATTGGTCGACGCCAGGCCGTCGAGGTCATCGACGGTCGCGATCTCCTCGCGCGGCGGCCGCGGGCCGCTGTCGGCCGTCCACTCGGGCCAGCGGTGGCCGAGGTAGGTGATCGCGCCGAAGATGCCGATCGTGGCCAGCGCGTAGGTGGCGAGATAGAACAGCGTGGCGGCCATGCCCCCAAGACGCAGCACCCAGCCGGTATCCAGGCCGCCGACGTCGCCCAGCGGCTGGCCGGCCCGGGCGGCGGCTGCCGCGGCTGCCGCGGCGATGCCGACGAGCAGGTAACCGGCGTGGGCGATCGACGAGCATGCCAGGAGCCGGCGCAGGCTGCGCTGGCCGAGTGCCATGACGTTGCCGACGGTCATCGTGACCGCGGCGAGCACGGCCGCCAGCTGCCAGAGGATGTCCAGCCAGGCGACGGCCATCCCGCCCGTCGCCTGCCCGGCCTGCTCGGGGGCGATGCCGAGCGCCAGCACGCGTGCCAGGACGACGATCCCCGCCACCTTGGGCAGCGTGGAGAGGAGGGCGGCGTTGCCGGGGCTCGTCCCTTCGTAGACATCCGGCGCGTAGAAGTGCATCGGCACAGCTGCCAGCCGGAAGGCGGCACCGACCAGCGCCATGCCGAGCGCCGCCGGAAGAAGCGGCTTCACTCCTCCCGCGATGCCGACGTCGGCGGCTCGGATTCGTGCCGCGATCTCCGCCAGGTTGGTCGAACCGCCGATGCCATACAGGCAGACGAGGGCGTAGAGGAAGAATGCCGAGGCGACGAGGGACAGAAAGAAGTACTTCAGGCCCGCCTCCTGCCCGTGGGCATCGGTCCGCTTCAGGCCGAGGAGGATGTAGGTCGGAATCGAGACCAGTTCGAGACCGGCGAACAGGAGCACGAGATCGCCGGCCACGCCGACGAGCGACAGCCCGGCGAGCATGACGAGAAACGTGCCCGCCTCCTCGCAGGTGCCGCCGCGCCGCAGTCCCGGGCCGCGGCTCAGCGCCGCGGGAAACAGGTCGCCTGCCTGCACGAGCGCCAGGAGGCCGCCGAGGACGAGCACCGTCCAGCGGTTGAATAAGGAGAAGGAGTCGATCACGACGCCTCCGGACGCGATCACCGCTCCCGCCGCAGGCTCGCCCCCCGCCAGAACGGCGGCTCCGCCGATGCCTGCCAGGGCCACCAGCCAGCCGGCCCTCAGGCCGAGGAAGGCGGCGCCAAGCCAGGCCACCAGCGCCGCCGCCACCAGGGCAATCTCCGGAGCGAGAACCTGAAACGAGAACGACGACGTCGGATTCATGCGCGAGCCTTCACGGGGCGTGGGCGACCTGGTCGGATAGGGTGAGGACCTGCATGCGGGCCGCGAACGCCTCGGCCGCCGACCGCGTGGTCGCCCGCAGGGTCGGTGCCGCGGGTGCCAGGAACGTGGCCGGGGTGAGGCCGATCCAGACCACGAACACGGCCAGCGGCAGCAGTGCGGCGAGCTCATGCCAGCGCAGGTCGCAGCGATCGGCTGCCGCGGCAGCACCGTGGCCGAACCCGTGACCATGGTCACCATGCCCATGTCCGCCGTGGTCGACGGCGGCGGCCGCATGACCGGTGTCGTGCCCATGACCGACGGCCCGCGGGGGCTCGCGGGACGGACCGAAACAGACCCGCTCCAGCGCCCAGAGCATGTACCAGGCACCGAGCACCACGCCCAGCACCGCCGCGAGAGCCATGGCGAGGTAGGCGGTGGCGTACGCCGGAGCCACGCCCGCCCAGGCCCGCTGAAAGGAGCCGGCGAGGATGAGAAACTCGCCGACGAAGCCGTTGAGTCCGGGCAGACCGATGCTCGAGAAGGTGAAGAGCACGAACAGCGCCGCAAGCCACGGCGCCCGCGAGGCGATGCCGCCGAGGTTGGCGATCGATCGGGTGTGGAACCGTTCGTAGATCATTCCCACGATCGCGAACAGGCCGGCCGAGGAGAGGCCGTGGTTCACGAGCTGGAGGTTGGCTCCCTCGACGGCCACGGGCGTGAGCGCGAACAGTCCCATGACGATGTAGCCCATGTGGCTCACCGACGAGTAGGCGATGAGCCGCTTGAGGTCGGTCTGCACGAGCGCCACCAGCGCCCCGTAGAGAATTCCCGCCACGCCGAGGCCGAACAGCCAGGGCGCCGCCACCGCCGTCGCCTCGGGAAGCATCGGCAACGAGAACCGCAGGAAGCCGTAGATGCCGATCTTGAGGAGCACGCCGGCGAGATCGACGCTGCCCCCGGTCGGCGCCTCGACGTGTGCCAGCGGCAGCCAGGTGTGCAGCGGCACGATCGGCACCTTGACCGCGAACCCGGCGAGAAGCGCCAGGAACACGACCATCTGCAGCCAGCCCGTGGCGGCGGTCATCGGCAGGGGATGGCGCCGGAGATCACCGGTGAGGGTGGCGATGTCGAAGGAGATCGTGCCGGTGTGGGATGCCGACCAGAGGACGATCGCCAGCAGGCCGAGGAACGTGAGCAGGCTGCCGGCCAGCGTGTACACGAAAAACTTCACCGCCGCCCGGCGGCGCTCCTCGTGCCCCCAGATGCCGATCAGGAAGAACAGCGGCACGAGGGTGAACTCGAAGAATACGTAGAACAGGATGACGTCCCGGGCGGCGAACACGCCGAGCATCGCCGCCTCGAGGACGAGCAGCAGGACGTAGAAACCCACCGGCCGGTCGGCGATGGCGTCCCAGCTGACGAACACCGCCGTCACGGAAAGGAGCGCCGCCAGGCCGAACATCCAGAGCGACAACCCGTCGAGGCCGAGCGCGAAGCGGACGTCGAACGGCGACTCGACGAGCCAGGGCAATGAGACGACGGCGAACGGCTCCCCGGCGACGAAGCCCGGGTCGGCGAGGGCGCGGAGAATCAGCCAGCCGGCCAGCACGAGCGTCACCACGGTCGTCACGGCGGCGCTCTGCCGCACCGCCGTGCGGCCTCTGCCACCGAGCAGCCAGGCAGCCAGGCCGCCCACCAGCGGCGCGGCGATGACCAGCAGCAGGTGCAAGCCGGGGGAGAAGTCGTTCATCGGCGGCGGGTCACTTTCTTGTCGATGCGGAGAGCGTCACGGTTCAGCGGATGCCCCACCAGAGTCCGAGGACGACGAGCAGCGTCCCCAGCACGCCGGCCAGGGCGTACCGCTGGAGAAGGCCGGACTGCAGGTACCGCACGGCGCTGCCGACGGCGACCGGGATGCGGCCGATGCCGTCGACGAGCCCGTCGACCAGGCCGCGGTCGCAGGCGGCGGCCACTCCGGCCAGCAGCCGGAGCGGCGTGACAACGAACGCTCCGTACACCTCGTCGATGTAGAAGCGGTTGCCAAACAGCGTGCCGAGCGGACCGAGGAACCGTTCCATCTGCGGGCCGTCGCTGCGACGGCCGAGATGCCCGACCGCCGCCAGCGCGATGCCAAGCGCCGCCGCCAGGGTGCCCTGGAGGGCGAGATCGAGGTGGAAGGCGTGCGGGACCGCGGTCGCCACGATCGCCGGCATGGTGAACGACGGAGTCGAGGCGAGGAAGTCGGCGAGGCAGTGCGTCGTGAACAGCCACCAGCCGATCACGGCCGAGGGAATGGCCAGAAGCACGAGCGGAACAGTCATCACCAACGGTGACTCATGGGCGTGATGACCAGCCTCCTCCGGAACCCGCGTCGGGCCGGTGAAGGTCATGAACAGGGCGCGGAAGGTGTAGAAGGCGGTCAGCCCGGCCGTCACGAGCGACATCCAGAAGAGGATCCGCCAGGTCTGCGGCCGGTCGAGTCCGACGCCGGCCGAATGCGGCGGCTCGCGAAGCACTGCCTCGTGCACCGGGATTCGCCGACCGGCGTGGTCGCCTTCCCCGAGTGTCGCCTCGTGGTGGCCGGCGTGGTGATCCGCCCAGCCTCGGGCGTGGACCGCGGCGAGGATTTCGTCCTTGCTGAAGAAGCCGGCGAACGGCGGCACGCCGCCGAGCGCCAGCGCGCCGACGAGGAACGTCGCCGCCGTCACCGGCATGATCCGGCGCAGGCCGCCGAACCGCCGCATGTCGATCACGCCCCCCATGGCGTGCATCACCGAGCCGGCGCCGAGGAACAAAAGCGCCTTGAAGAACGCATGGGTCACGAGGTGGAAGATGGCGGCCGTGAACCCGAGCAACGTGCCGGTGCCGAGGGCGACGAACATGTAGCCGAGCTGGCTGATCGTGGAGTAGGCGAGAACCCGCTTGAGGTCGTTCTGCACCGTGCCGATCAGGGCCGCTAACAGTGCCGTCGTGGCCCCGACCACCGACACGGCGCAGAGCGCGTCCGGGCAGCCGACGAACAAGGGTGCGCACCGCGCCACCAGGTACACGCCGGCCGTCACCATCGTGGCCGCGTGGATCAGGGCGCTGGCGGGTGTGGGGCCCTCCATCGCGTCGGGAAGCCAGACGTGGAGCGGCAGCTGGGCGCTCTTGCCGCAGGCGGCGAGGAGCAGGAGCAGGCAGATCGCCGTCCCCACCGCACCACCGACGTAGCCGGCAGCGTCGGCGAGCCGTGCCTGCCCGAGGATCCCGGGGAGGATCGTGCCGGCGGCGTCGACGGTGTCGTGGAAGTTGAGCGTGCCGTAGGTCATCCATAGCAGGAACGTGGCGACGGCGAGGCCGAAGTCGCCGACGCGATTGACGAGGAACGCCTTCTTCGCGGCCTTCGCCGCCTCGGGCTTCGTGAACCAGAAGCCGATCAGCAGGTAACTGCAGGCGCCCACGGCCTCCCAGAAGACGTAGACGAGGAGGAAGTTGCTCGCCGCCACGAGCATCGTCATCGAGAATACGAACATCGCCACGAGGGCGAAGAACCGGGGATAGCCCGGGTCGTCGTGCATGTAGCCGATCGAGTAGATCGCCACCAGCAGGCCGACCCCGGTGATGATCACCAGCAGCGTGGCCGTGAGCGGGTCGAGCCGCAGGGCGACCGGGATCGAGAACCGGCCTGCGGCGGCTCGCGCCGCCGCGTCAGTGGCGATCGGGGCGACCGGATCGGCGGCCGCCGTGGACCCGCCGTCGATCGTCGCCCACTGCCAGAGAGTGGCGACCATCTCCACGGGGCGGCCGTGGACGCCGTCCTGATTGCGGACGAGGCCGACCTCGGTGACCAGCAGCAGCGCCGCGGCGACCGCCGACGCGGCGATGCCGGCCACCGCCGGCAGGTGCGCCTGGCCACGGAGCAGTCGGCCGAGCGCCACCGTGAGCAGGGCGCCGACGAGCGGCAGCAGCGGCACGAGCACGAGAAGTGTGGAGGTTGGGATGGAGTCGGGCATGATTGGGTGACAGGGTTCCGGGACCGGGAAGGGCCGGGTCAGACGTGCTCGCGTTCCAGGGCCTCGTCCTCGTCGGCCGGGGGCTGGATGCCGGCCGGGGTCAGCCGGGGGAACGTCGGCGGCTGGGCATCGACCGCCGGCAGCTCGCGATCGACGAAGCGTTGCCGGTCGCGCTCGCGAAGCGACTGCCAGCCGGCGGCGTCGAGCCGCCCGGTGCGGGCGAACGCCTGGAGGACGAATACCAGCGCCACGGCCGCCTCGCAGGCGGCGACCGTGAGAACGAGGATCACGAGCACCTGGCCGCCGAAGTCGCCGTGCCGGCGGCTCCAGGCCACGAGGCTGACCGAGATGCCCTGCAGCATCAGTTCTGCCGAGAGGAACATCACGATCAGGTTGCGGCGCGCGAGGATCCCCACGAGCCCGAGGGCAAAGAGGATCGCACCGACCACGAGGGCATTTTCCACGAGTGCAGCTCCGGTCATGCGAAGCCTCCCCGATCGGCGGCCGGTGCGGCCGCGGTCTCGGCTCCACGAGCGACCATGGCGATCGCGCCGATGAGGGCGACGAGCAGCAGAACGCCCGCCGCCTCGACGGCGAGCAGGTGACGGCCGAAGAGTTCGGCGCCGAGCCTCGCGACCTGGTCACGGGCGAGCGGGTCGGTGGCGGATTCAACCGCGGGTGCGTCGGCGGCGGGCGTCGTGGCCGATGCGCCGTCCGCACCGCCGGCGGGCGTGTCGGTGAGCAAGGCCGCGGCCCGCGAGGGCACCTTGCAGCAGGCGGCCGGCTCGGTGGACATCCGGCCGATCGACAGCGAGAGCAGGCCGAGGAGCACGGCGCCCGCCACGGCGGACAACAGCGGCTCGTTCGACACCCGGTCGTACGGGGCGAGCCCGGCGGGCTGGGCGAGCATGAGAACGAACAGGAACATCACGAGGATCGCCCCGGCGTAGACGACGATCGTGGCCACGCCGAGGAACTGCGCTCCGAGCACGAGCAGCACGCCGGCCACTCCGCAGAGCGACAGGGCGAACCAGATCGCCGCGTACACCGGCGACCGGGAGACGATCGTCGCCGCCGCGGAGACGACGGCGACGAGCGCGACGACGAGGAACACCGCCTCCTCCCCGACGCTGCCGAGCCGCCGGCCGGCGAGGATGAAGCCGGCCAGGGCGGCGACGCCGAGGAGCACCCCGACCCAGCGGGCCGCGGCCCGCTCGACGCCGCGCGGGAGGAGCATCCACAGGCTGACCGCGGTGGCGGCGACGGTGGCGGCCAGCAGCAGGCCGTCGTCGAGGGGCGGAAGCGATGGCATTACAGCGCGCCCCCAAGTTCCGCCGACTTCATCGGCTCTGCATCCTTGGTCATGTCGTAGACGCCGAGCAGCTTCTCCTTGTCGAAGATCATCTCCTCGCGGCTCCGGCCGGTGAGGTCGAGGAGGCTGGTGAGTTCGATCGCGTCCACCGGGCAGGCCTCCTCGCACATCCCGCAGAAGATGCACCTCAGTTCGTCGATCTGGAAGCTCTCCGGATACTTCTCCCGGTCCGGCCAGGGGCTCTCCGTGGCTACGATGTCGATGCAGTGGGCCGGGCAGGCGGTGGCGCACAAAAAGCAGGCGACGCACTTCACCCGTCCCTCGGCGTCGCGGTTGAGCCGGTGAACGCCTCGGTAGATGAGCGGGTTGCCCACCGTGGGCCGCTGCTCCGGGAAGCTGACCGTGACCTTCGGGCTGACGAGATGCCGGGCCGTCGTCGTCAGCCCCTGGATGAACAGCGGCAGGTAGAGCCGCTCGGCCAGGCCGAGCGGCTTCTCCTCCAGCCAGGTGATGGCGGGGTCGGTGGGCTGCATGTCAGGTCTCCACGAGTTCGTGCTCGATGTCGAGCGGACCGGTGGCCCGGATCGGCCGGTTGTCGGTCCCCGACGGCGTGAGCAGGCCGGCGGCGATCCAGCCGAGGAAGAACACGCCCCACGGCGCCGCCAGGGCCACGCCCTGGGCGAGCCCGGGGCCGAGAGCGGCCACGAGCTGCGGCCGAAACTCCTCGATCGTGGCCACCGTCACGAGGTTCGCCAGTCCCAGCGGGAGCATGACCTTCCAGGCGAGGTTCATCAGCTGGTCGAAGCGGAACCGCGGCCAGCTCCAGCGGACGAGCATGAAGAACAGGATCACACCAAGGATCTTGGCGGACAGGACGCCGAAGCGGATCAGGCACTGCAGCCAGGAGATGTCCTGGGCCGCGCCGGTCACGCCCCACAAATGCCAGCCGCCGAGAAACATGATCACGATCAGGAACGCGGCCGTGACCATGTGGAGGAACTCGGCCACGAGGAACAGCAGCAGCTTGATGCCGGAATACTCGGTGTGATACCCGCCCACCAGCTCCTGCTCGGCCTCGGGCAGGTCGAAGGGGAGCCGGGCCGCCTCGGCGAAGCTGGCCACGAGGAACACGATGAACCCCAGCGGCTGGGCGAGGGCGTACCAGATGCCGCTCTCCGCCTGGGCGTTCATGATCACGTCGAGCTTGAGCGACCCGGCGGCGAGGACGACGCCGAGCAGGCCGAGGCCGAGCGGGATCTCGTAGGCCACGAGCTGGGCGCTCGACCGCAGGCCCCCGAGGAAGCCGTACTTGTTGTTGCTCGCCCAGCCGCCGAGAAGCACTCCGTAGACGGCGATGCTCGACAGCGCGAACACCCAGAGCACGCCGACGTCGAGGCCCGGAGCGACGAGGAACGGCACCGGATCTGGGAGGCCGGCGATGCCGAGCGGCGGCAGGACGCTGCCGAAGGGAATGGCCGCGAAGATCGCCAGCGAGGCGGCGAGGATCACCAGCGGCGCGGCCGTGTACAGGACGCGGTCCACGTGCCGGGGCGTGAAGTCCTCCTTGAGGATGATCTTCAGGCCGTCGGCGAGCGGCTGGCCGAGGCCGAACAGGCGGATCTTCGTCAGCGGGATGCCGACGCGGTTCGGCCCCTTCCGGTCCTGCACCCAGGCCGCCATCCAGCGTTCGACGAGCACGAGATAGGCGGCCGCCGTCATCAGGCCGCCGACGAGGAGGCCGATCTTGACGAGCGCGGCAAGCGTTTCGGGGGAGGGGAGGAGGCCCATGACGGCTCAGGCGAGTTGGAGGATGCGAAGGTCGATGCCCGAGTCCGGGACGTCGCCGGCGAGGGCCGCGAGCGTTGCCGACGAGGCGGCGAGCTGCCGGCGGACGGCGTCGGGGTCGTAGAGCCCCTGCCGGCCGAGCATGTTCCAGTACAGCCGACCTTCCGGCCAGACGCCGGCAGGGGCGCGGATCGCCTGCCGGAACGACTGCGCGCGGTGGGCGACGTTGACCCACGTGCCGGCCCGCTCGGCGAAACCGGCGGCGGGCAGCCGCCAGGTGGCGAGTTGGGCCAGGGGCGAATCGAACAGGTCCTGGACGACGAGGCAGCGCACGTCGGCGAACGGGGCCGCGGCGGCATCGTCGATCCACGGCCCCGGATAGCCGGCCGAGATCCAAGCCGCGTCGGCGTTGCCCGTGGAGACGTGCCGCACGAGGTCGTCCCAGGTTTGACCCCCCGCGCCGTAGGCGCCGAGCACCGCCTCGACACCGTGCCGATTCGGGCACTTCTCGGCCCGGATCGTGAACCCGCCAGGGAACGTCTCGTCGCTGCCGGTCAGCGGGACGTGGCCGACGGCGAGGAACGCCTCGGGGTCGATCGAGCGGGCGACGGCGCACAGCATCCACGCCTCCTCGACCGTGAGCATCGGCGACACGGCGACGGCCAGCCGGCCGGACTTCTTCAGGTCGTCCCGCAGGCCGCTGACAACGTCGGCCCACTCCACCGGGACGAACTCCGTGTCCCCCCGCGCCGCATCGCGCCGACCGGCGGCCAGCAGCCGGGAGGCGTCGTGGAGGTGGTGCCAGCCGTAGCGGCCGTCGTCGCACATCCACCAGCCGTTGACGTGCGGATTCTCCCGAGGCTTGAGCCGGTAGACGGTGTCCTGGTTGTGTTCGGTGTGGATCGAGCAGCCGGCGGAGCAGCCGCCGCAGACGTTTGCCTCGCGCTTGAGGAACCAGACCCGCTGCTGGTAGAGGAAGTCCTTGTCGCCGAGCGCCCCCACCGGACAAAGATCGACGACGTTGCCGGCGAGCTTGTTGGCGAGCGGCTGGCCGGGGAAGACGTCGATCTCCTCCTTGGCCCCGCGCGAGGTGACCATCAGCTCGGCCGTGCCGGAGATCTCGCGGGTGAAGCGCACGCACCGGGTGCACATGATGCAGCGGTCGACGAACAGGGTGACCGTGGGCCCGACGTCACGCTTGCGGCTATGGAACGGCTGGATGTCGGCGCGGCGCTCCGGCTGGCCGTGCTGGAAGTGGTAGTCCTGGAGCAGGCACTCCCCCGCCTTGTCGCAGATCGGGCAGTCGATGGGATGGTCGATGAGCAGCGCCTCCTCGACCCGGGCCCGGCTGGCCTTTACCGTCTCGCTCTCGGTGACGATCACCGTGCCGTCCTTGACCGGCGTCTGGCAGCCCGGCACGAGCTTCGGCACCATCGTCACCTTGCCGGTGGCGGCATCCCGCTGGCCGGTCTCGATGAGGCACATGCGGCAGCTGGCCACGACCGACAGCCCCGGGTGCCAGCAGTAGTGCGGGATCTCCTTGCCGGCCCGGCGGGCGGCCTCGATGCAGTTGAGCCGCTCGTCGGCCCCGATCTCGATCTCCTGTCCGTCGACGATGACGACCGGCATCAGTACGCTCCGGCAAAAAAGGTGCCAGCCACCATTTTCATGGGGCGGTACGGCGTGGCGGACAGATTCGCGAAAATGGTGGCTGGCACCTTTTTGCTTGTCATCAATGCGCTCCCACGATGGCGAGTGCGGGAACGGGATCGGTGACCATCCAGCCCGCGGGGTTGGTCCGCTTGATGTACTCCTCGAACTCGCCGCGGAACTTCTTGACGGCGTTCTTCATCGGCCAGGCGGCGCCGTCGGCGAGGCCGCAGATCGTGCTCCCCGGCATCATGCCCATCGTGTTCCCGAGTTCGAGAAGAAGGTCGAGGTCGCGGAGCCGCCCCTTGCCGGCCCGGATCCGCTCCAGGATCCGCAGCGACCAGCTCGTTCCCTCCCGGCACGGCGTGCACTGGCCGCACGACTCGTGGGCGAAGAACCGGGCCGAGTTGTGCAGGACGTCGACGATGCTCGTCTGGTCGTCGATGACGACGACGGCCGCCGTGCCCAGGCCGAGGCAGCCGACCCGGCCGGGACCGGCGAAGTCAAGCGGCGTGTCGAGCTCGCTCTCCGTCATCAGGCCCATCGAGATCCCGCCCGGGATCACCGCCTTCGCCTTCCGCCCCTTCCAGACGCCGCCACCGTGACGGTCGATCAGTTCCCGGGCCGTGATCCCAAGCGGCGCCTCGTAGCAGCCGGGCCGCTCGACGTGCCCCGACAGGCAGTAGAGCTTGGGGCCGAAGGAGCCGGGGTCGCGCGGGTTATTGGGATCGGGGGGGACGCCGATCGACTTGAACCAGTCGACGCCGCGCCGGGCGATCTGGGCCACGCAGGCCATCGTCTCGATGTTATTGACGACCGTCGGCTTGCGAAACAGACCCTCGATCGCCGGGAACGGCGGCTTGATCCGCGGCCAGGCCCGCTTCCCCTCCAGGCTTTCGATCAGCCCGGTCTCCTCGCCGCAGATGTAGGCGGCGGCGCCGCGGTGCAGATAGATGTCGAGGGAGAAGCCGCTGCCGCGGATGTTCTTTCCCAGGTAGCCGGCGGCGTAGGCCTCGTCGATCGCCCCCTGGAGCCGGTGCCAGCTCCGCGGATACTCGTACCGCAGGTAGATGTAGGCAGTGGTGGCCCGCGTGGCGAACGACGAGAGGATGATCCCCTCGATCACCTGGTGCGGGTCGTCCTCCATGAGAATCCGGTTGTTGAACGTCCCCGGCTCGCTCTCGTCGGCGTTGACGCACAGGTAGATCGGCCCGGGGTGGTCCTTGGGGAGGAACGTCCACTTCAGCCCGGTCGGGAAGCCGGCGCCGCCGCGGCCGCGGAGCCCCGAGCCCTTCACCATCTCGATGACGTCGGCCGGCTGCTTCCCGGCGAGTGTGGCCTCGAGCGGCGCGTAGCCGCCGCGGACCTTGTAGGCGGCGATGGTGTGGCCGTCGGGCACGCCGACGGCCTCGAGCAGGACGGGCTGAAACGGCTGCATGGTCAGGTGGCCCTCTCCCGCGGCTTGCCGAGCTCCGCCGCGGCGGTCTCGGGAGTCATGTTTCGGAGCAGGTCGTCGTTGGCGAGGATGCAGGGGGCGAAGTCGCAGGCCCCGAGGCACTCCGCGGGCTCGATCGTCAGACTGCCGTCGGCCGTCGTCCCGTAGGGCTCGATGCCGTGCTTCGCGCAGAGCGCGTCGAGGAGCTGGTCGCCGCCGCGCAGGGCACACGACAGCGACCGGCAGACGAAGGCCCGCACCTTTCCGTGCGGCTTTTCCTGGTGGAAGAACTGGTAGAAGGTGAGCGTGTCCTGAACCTCCGCCGGCGCCAGCCCGAGGAGGGCGGCGATCTCGGCGACGGCGCCGAGCGGCACGTGGCGAAGCGCGGCGTTGACGATGTGCAGCGCGGGCAGCGTCAGGGCCCGCCGATTGGGATAGCGGGCTGCCAGGGCCTCGATCTGGGCCACCATCTCGTCGCTCAAGTAACTGCGGCCGGGGGCGATCATGGGCGAGGGGAGTGAGCCGGAGGGTGGGTCATCGGTCGAGCTCCGCGGCGATGATGTTCAGGCTGCCGAGGACGGCCACGACGTCGGAGAGCGTGTGGCCACGGATCAGGTGCGGGAAGAGGGCGAAGTGGAGCACCGAAGGCGGCCGGCAGCGGGCCCGGTAGGCGCATTCCCCGCCATCCCCCACGAGGTAGAAGCCGAGTTCGCCGTTGGGGGCCTCAATCGCCGCGTACGACTCGGCCGACGGGACCTCGAAGCCGCGGTTGCTCATCGAGAGTTCGAAGTGGGAGATCGTCCCCTCGATCGTCGAGTAGACCTGCCGTTTGCTCGGCAGGGCCATCCGCTCGTCGATGCCGACGTCGACCGGGCCCGCCGGCAGATTCTCCAGTGCCTGGGCCACGATCTTCAGGCTCTCGCGCATCTCCTGCATCCGCACCAGATACCGGGCGTAGCAGTCGCCGGCCGCGGCACAGCAGACCTTGAAGTCGTAGTCGGCGTAGGCCAGGTAGGGCTCGTCCTTCCGCAGGTCGCGGGTCACGCCGCTCGCCCGGGCCACCGGACCGGTGGCGCCGCGGGCGATCGCCTCCTCCCGCGTCAGCACGCCCACGCCCCGCGTCCGGTCGACGAAGATCCGGTTCCGGGTCAGGAGCCGCTCCATGTCGTCGAGCGTCTTGGGGAAGGTCCGCACGAAGGTTCGAATCTTCTCCACCACCAGCGGCGTGAAGTCCTGCGACACGCCGCCGACGCGGGTGTAGCTGTTGGTGAACCGGGCGCCGCACAGCGTCTCGAAGATGTCGTAGATCACCTCGCGCTGGTAGAAGGCGTAGAGGAAGAAGGTGAAGGCACCGGTGTCGAGGCCGACCGCGCCGTTGCAGAGCAGATGGTCGCTGATTCGTGCCAGTTCGGCGACGATCGTGCGGATCACGCGGCAGCGCGGCGTGAGTTGGATGCCGAGCAGCGTCTCGACCGCGTGGTGCCATGCGACGTTGTTGGCCATCGGCGAGATGTAGTTCATCCGGTCGGTGACCGTGACGTACTGGTTGAATGTCAGGTGCTCGCCGATCTTCTCGAAGCCGGAGTGCAGGTAGCCCATCTCTGGCAGGGCGTCCACCACCCGCTCCCCTTCCAGCTTGAGCACGAGCCGCAGCGTGGTGTGGGTCGCCGGGTGTTGGGGGCCGAAGTTGAGCGTCCAGGTGTAGTCCTCTGACCGCGCCGCCCGGGGCACGGGCTCGAGGACGGCGTCGGCGGCAGGAGCGATGGACATGGTCGGTGGTTCGCGGGCGTGCAGGATCGAGTGCAGGTGGGCGTCGCGGGTCAGCTGTGGTCCCGCGTGATGACGGGGAAGTTGTGCCGCTCGCCGCGGCCCTGGAGGGGATAGTCCTTGCGGAGCGGATGGGCCGCGAACTCCTCCGGCATCACCAGTCTGCGGAGGTCGGGATGGCCGACGAAGCGAATCCCGAACATGTCCCAGACCTCGCGTTCCAGCCAGTTGGCCGCCTCCCAGATCGGCACCACGCTGGCAATCGCCGGATCGGGGTCGTCGAGATACGCGCGGACCGTCAAGCGCCGGTTCGTCGCCGTGGAGGCGAGCAGATAGACGAGTCCGTAGCGATGGCGGGCGTTGCGGTACTCAAGGTAGTCGACGCAGGTGACGTCGACCAGCAGATCGAAGCCGATCTGACGGAGGAGCCGCAGCGCGTCGAGGGCCTCCGGAGCCGGAACGACGACCCGCGCCTGGCCGCGGAACGTGTCGTTCTCCAGCGGACCGAAGCGGGCGGTCAGCGCGGCGATCGGGTCGTCAACCGGTGGCGTCTGGCTGGTCATGAGGCGTGGGGAAACGGTTCGCGGGGGATGCTGTCAGCCTCCCGCCGATGCGGAAAGGTGACGTTGGAACACGGGGTTGCGGGCCGCGTCGACCGCGACAGGGCCCGCGGCCTCGACGAGCGCCCGTTTGCGAAGCTGTCGGCCGGCCGTGTCGAACTCGCGGCCGGTGATCGTGCCCTCCGCCTGGATCTTGTCCTGAAGATCGATGATCGCCTGGATCAACTGCTCCGGCCGCGGCGGGCAGCCGGGAACGTACATGTCGACAGGAATGAAGCGGTCGATCCCCTGCACCACGGCGTAGGTGTCGAACACGCCCCCCGTGCTGGCACAGGCGCCCATCGAGATGCACCACTTGGGCTCGTGCATTTGCTGCCAGATCCGCTGCAGCACCGGAAGCATCTTCATCACCACCCGGCCGGCCACGATCATCAGGTCGCACTGCCGCGGGCTGAAGCGAAAAACCTCGGCCCCGAAGCGGGCGAGGTCGTGCTTGCTCGCGCCCGTGGCCATCAGTTCGATGCCGCAGCAGGCCGTCGCGAACGGCATCGGCCAGAGGCTGTTCTTCCGGCACCAGTTGGCGAGCGCGTCCAGCCGGCTGACGACCACGTTTTCTGGAAGTTCTAGCGCCATCGGAACACCCCCTTGCGCCAGTCATAGGCGAAGCCGACCACGACCAAGGCCACGAACAGCATGGCGCCGCCGAAGACGAGCCCCCGCGACGAGACGAGTCCGTCGGCGACGGCGGCGTCGATGCCCGCCGCCGACCGGCTGGCCACGGCCCATGGGTAGAGAAACAGGAGTTCGACGTCGAAGACCAGAAACGTGATGGCCACGAGGTGGAAGCGGACGTCGAAGCGGCGTCGGGTGTCGTGGATCGGGTCCATGCCGCTTTCGTAGGGCATCTCCTTGACGGCTCCGGACCGGCGCGGGCCGATCAGCTGGGCGAAAACGAGCAGGCCGACCGAGACCGCGGCCGCGATCGCGACGAACAGCAGAACTGGCAGGATGGCATCCATGTCGTGCAGCCCCGCCAGGCGGGGTGCCCACGCTCGGGTCCGAACCGCAAAAATCGGCCGTAGGAACCGACTTCGTGAAATTCGTCACGAAGTCGACCCCGAAAAAAGCCGGCACCCCTCCGGAGCCACCGGCCAATCGACACAACCGGCATTGTTATACAGCGGCCGGTCGGCGGCGACGAGTCAGGGGGCTTTTTTCCGGCCCAGAGCCGGAAACGCGTCGCGTCCGTGGCCCCGGGGTCAGCCGCAGCGGGCCAGATGGCCACGTATCAGGGCGAGATGCCGGGGGTGCCGGTGACTGAGTTCCGCCTCCAGTCGGCCGAGTGCCAAGCCGTAGTGATTGACACGAAACAGGCCGACCTTGACGAACGGGACACCGGTCGCCAGCAGTCGCCACCAGGCCAACTCGCTCGGATTGTGCGTGCTGCGTCGAGCCTTCCGCAGCAGCCGCCATGCCCGGCCGGGCGCGGCCAGGGAAAGGTGCGGTAGGAGTTCGCCGACGGCGATGCGGCCGGCATCGCGGGCGTCGTAGAGGGCGGCAACGTGAAAACCGGCCGCCATGGCCCGTTCGGTAAGCCCGATCTCGTAGCGATCGACGATCTCCGCCTTCTTCGGCAGCGGCTCGACCTGGTGCCAGAACTCCGCGCAGGTCGGCGACGCGAGGAAAGGCCTCCGCATGGCGAAGAACCACGACTGGATGTGCGGCCGACGGATTCCGCGTCGCAGCGGCGCCTGTTCGGAGAGCACCATGCCCCAGAGGTCGGCGGCCGCGATCCGCAGGTCGGAAAACAGCACCGCCGGATCGGAGAGCGGTCCGTAGACGCTGTCGTTGACGCACACGACCTCGTCGTGCAGGCCTGGCTCGAGGCTCGCCAGGCCCGCCTTCCAACTGCAGAAGTCGTAGCCGTCGTTGGCGCGCAGGATGCAATGATCGACGAGCCTGCGGACGGCTGCCGGAGGCTCCGTCCCGGCGGCCGACACCACCACCAACCGATCGGCGACCGCTCGCCAGCTTGCGAGTGCGTTCTGGACGTGGGGATCGAACTGTCCGTGCGGGTCGAAGTGTGCGTAGATGATCGCCCGCTTCGGCACGCTGGGTGGCGGCGGGGAAACGACGGGAAGCATCCTGCTCTCCACGCTCCGACAGCCTTGACTCAGGCGGCACGGCGGCCGCTGCCCAAGACCCGTGCTCGCAGTTCCGCCAGCCGGCGGTGCACGGTGTGGCCGCCATGCAGCGGCCGTTCGCCGAGCAGCCGCAGCAGTTCCGGAATCTGCGCCAATGTTTCCGCCGCCTGGTCGCTCGCCCCCACGGCCAGCAGCCGTTCGACGGTCCGCAAGGCGGAGGCCGTGTGCCAGCGGACGCTGGACACGGTGACCCGCTCGCGCAGGTGTGCGGGCAGGGTATCGGCGATGATTCCGATGGCCCGCGCGATGTCGGGCCACAGTTGGCCCGAGCGAGAAAGTCGCGCCGACTCGTTGCCGGGGTGCCGGCGGTAGACCGCGAGCACGCGGGGTTCATACCAGACCGGAAAGCGGGCGGCGATCCGGACCCACATTTCCCAGTCGAGCGCCTGGCGAAGTTCGGGTCGATACCCGCCGACCGACTCGTAGGTGCCGCGGGCCACCACCGCGGCGGGCGTCTGGATGCGTTGCCGCTCGGCGATTCGCTGCAGCCAGTCCGTGATCACGCCGGGCAGCCAGCGTGGCCGGGAGGACAGTTTTTTGGTCCGCAGCCCTTCGTCGATGATCCGCGTCCGGCTGAAAGCCATGCCGACGTTGGCCGCGGAGGCGAAACCGTGCTGCATGCGGTCGTAGAAGCCGGGCAGCACGTAGTCGTCCTGGTGCAGGAGGTGCACCAACCGGCCGCGGGCGAGGCGGATCGCCCGGTTCCAGTTGCCCGCCAGCCCCAGCCGCTCCTCGCACTCAACAAGATCGACCCGTCCCTCGGTGTCGACCGCCGCGACGAGCCGGCGGGTGAGTCCCGGCCGTGAGGCGTCATCGACGACCGTGATCTGCATCGCTTCCGGAGGGATCGCCTGCGCGAGCACGGAGCGGAGCGCGTGGCAGAGTCGCTCGTCCGGCTCGCGGGTGGGCAGCATGACGGAGAACAACGGCCTGACGGCATCGACCGGCAGTGGGTCGATGGGAGGGGGAGAGCCGCTGTCGGATGAGAAAAGCCGAAGGTGCATCGCCATGCTCTGGAACACGGGGGGCGGGGGGAAGGTAGCGATTCGTCCGCGGCGGGGGTAGGGGGAATTCGCCACCGTTCTCCCCCCTGCTTTTGCAGTTTCGCCACCCGTGTCCGCCACTCGTGGGAGGGGGTGAAGGACGTGTGGGCAAGCCGGGCGGCCTGCGGTTGACTGCCGCCGGCTCGGCCGCAACGCTCAGCGGCCGCCGCGCACGGTGACCCGCAGCGGCAATCTGGCGACCGACTGGATCGCGTCGGCGCCGCGGGCGATCACCGTCAGGTCGTGCTCGCCATCGGCGTGCCCCCGGCTGCTCCAGCGTAGGGGGGCCGCGGAAGGGCAGGATGCGACGAGCCGGCCATCGACGTACAGTTCGTGCCGCGCCGCGGTGATGCCATCGCTGGACGCCGTGCGCACGTCCAGTTCGACGTCGCCGGTCACGACCGCGCCGGACGTGAGATTCGCGACGGCGACCGTGAAGTCCCTGCGCCAGGGCCGGGCCAGCGGGTCGCCAATGATGAGCAACTGATAGGGACCGGCGAGCGACAGGTAGAACGACTCGACGAGCGTGCATCCGGAGGCATAGTGCACGTGGATGAACGGCGACGGAAACTTGGCCTGCAGGGCGTACGGCTCCGTCACGGTGCCCGACGCCCCCGCGGCCCCGGCACGGAGAAATGCGGTGAGGGGCGTCTGGCCGGCGTTCTTTCTCGTCGTGCTCAACACGCCGCCCAGGCTCGTGAGGTGCTCGACGATGGCACCGGGCAGGATGGTGCTGTCGCTCTTGTGCCAGTCGAAGCTTGCGATCCCGATCACGGCACCCGCGACGTCCTTCCGACCTCGCGGGAGGATGCCGTCCTCGACCACTCCCTTGACGCCGAGTTTTTCAAGCTCGTGGACGGCAGCATCGAACGCCCATTCGCGGGTCGTGGAGCGCACGTCGCGATTCCGCTCGAAGTAGATCGTGCCCCCGGGCCTGGTGCCGTCCGCGGCGGCTGCGCGGCGCAGGCCGGCGACGGCCTCCTCGACCGATGTGCCGCGGCCGGTCGTGCAGGCGAGGACGATCGAGAGCAGGTACCGCGGCGCGTCGGTGGCGTCGGCCACCGACCCGTCGGGCCGCCAGCCTGCCGCGGCGCGAAAGCCGTGCGCGGGTCTCACGACGACGGGCAGGGACCGCATCTTGTCGAGCAGCGCCTTGAAGTCGTCTCGCTGGACGAGGCTTTGCAGGTCCGGATCGCCAGCCGCGTAGCGGTGATGGAACCAGCCGCAGGCAACGGCTTCGTCCAGGGCCGCGATCGCGTCGGCGGCGCTGCCGAGGCGGGCCAGACAGCAGGCCCGGTTGTAATGGAGATGTGCCGAACGCGGGTGGCTCTCGCGCAGCGTGGCGAACCCCTCCACTACCTTGCGTCGCAGGGCGACCGTTGCGGCCTCAGCGCTGCCGGCCGGCGCCGATTTCGCCTCCCGCAGATGCTCGTCGATTGCGCGCATCAGTTCGGCGTAGCGCCGCTGTTCTTCGGCGGTCCAGGGAGGATCGGCGTCTTCCCGCTCCAACCGCCGCGCGTAGGCGTTGGCGCCGAGATCGAGATAGCGGATGTCCTTCGCCATCACCAGTTCGTGCAGGAAGGTGAGCCCGTTGATCGCGGCGACCGGTGTGAGGATTTCCGGCAATCGTCGGTCGCCGATGTCGGCCCGCACGTCGATCGCCGTGGGAATCTCGCTGGAGTAGGCGATGACGTCGATCTGGGCCGCCAGGCCGCGGTCGGTGATCGTCCGCAGAACGGGGGCGAGGATCTGGCGGCGAAAGTCGTCCACGCCCATCGGCTCGCGGTCCGTGAGGCCGGAGAGATGGATGAGATTGCAGTCCGGGATTCCGCGCAACTTCACGTATTCCGCGGCGATCGTGCGCGACGCGGCGCTGTCTGCATTGACGACGACGGCGACGTTTTCGGGGGCGATGCCGGCGCGGGCGACGGCACCAGCGGCCGTCAGGACCAGAGCCAGCCTGCCGATGAGCGAACGAACGAGATCCACCCGACATCTCCGGTGTCGAACAGCACCGGCCGCTCGCCCGGTTCGCCAAGAACCGCGCCGGGGGCGACCGTCAGAAGTTCCCGACGTTGAAGTTCACGTACGCACCGAACGGCCCGACGCTGACGGACATGCCGGAGCCGTGCACGTCGGAGAACGGAGGCTTGCCCCCGCCCTGTCCTCCCGATCGATAGGGCGAATACGAGGCCCCCGACTGGGCCGCGGCGGTGGCCGCGGCGGCAGCCGCCGCGGTCTGCTGCCGCGCTGCCGCGGCCCGCTCGACGAGTTGCTGCCGGCTCTGGTCGAACGCGGCTGACCGCTGCTGGATCGCCGTCCGCGTCTGCTCGATCTTCTCGATCTCGCGCTGCAACTGGCTCGCCGACATCGTCACGACGTCGGGCACGTCCTTCAGCACCTCGGCCCGCTTCCGGTCCGACATCGCCGACAGGTATTGGCCGACCCACGACCGCACGTCCTTGGCCTCCGGCGTGTCGAGGATCTTGAACTTGGAGTCGAGATCCTCGAGCAGGTATTCGAGTTCGTACGACGACATGGCGGCGACCCGCCGGTTGAAGTTGGCCTTGATCCGCCGGACCTCGTCGGCCGTGTAGATCTGCTGCGCCGAGAGCCACTCCCCCAGTTCGAAGATCGCCCGGCGCCAGTGCTGGCCGTTCATGATCTGCGCCTTGCGAACGACGTCGTCCTCTGCGGCCCCGGCCGCCGTCGCGGTCGCGGGCTGCTCGCCATCGGCGGCCCGTGCCGGCCCCGCAAGGCACCAGACGAGGCATGCCAGGGCGAACGCGCGGATGCAGTGGAAGGTGTTCGGGCGGCCGATCATGGCGTCTTTCCCTTGGGCTTGCGGGTCATGACCATCGTGAACGCGGGTGCATGCTCGCCGCCGACGTGGGTCGGCAGCGAGCGCCAGACGCAGCGGTCCTTGCCGTCGAACGAATAAATATTGAGGGACGATGTCTGCGTTCCGTCGGGAAGCACAGCCGCCGTGCGGGCCACCCACGAATCACCATCCCGGCTCCAGATCGCCTCGCCGTGGCCGCCATCGGAGCTGAAGACCCAGGAGCGAATCCTTCGCGACAGCGGATCCCAGCCGATCCGCTGGGTAACGCTCAGCACGCTCGGCTGGCCGGACTCGTCGGCCGCCTCGACGGGGATCTTCAGGTCGCGCAGCAGGAAGGTGCGGTTGGCGTTCCAGCGGACCGTGACCTCCATCGCCGCCCTGTTGCCGGCCGCCGCGGTCGGGCGGCCGACGCGGTCCTCGTTGACCGTCCATTCGCCGACCATCCAGTCGAGGTCCTGGAGCGTCTCGGCCCCTGCCGGCGCGTCGAGACGGTCTTCGCGCAGGGCCGCCAGTTTCCAGGCACCGGCCTGCCGGACCCAGGTCGCGGAAAAGCGACCGCGGACAGGCTGTGCGCCGCCAGGAAGGCCGACCTCGACCATGCCGTCTTCCAGGGCGACGTCGTCGGAGAGGAAGCGAAGACTCGTCTCCCGAATGCGCAGGTCGGGGCGGCCCGCTCCGGCTGCCGGCTTCGTCACGGCGGCGGCGGACTTCCGCCCCGCGAACGTGTTGCCCTGTTCGTCCACCACGTCGCCGTCGGCCGTCCAAAAGCCGGCGAGCGCCGTTCCATCACCGCGGGACAGGGCGTCCTGATAGGCCTGTGCAGCGGCGCGGATCGCGATCTTGTCGCGTTCACGCCCCGCTGTCGGCTCCTCCCCCGCCGTCGGGGCGACGAGGCAGGGAGTCATGGCGAGCAGGCACGCGGCCGCGGCAAACCGCCGTCCGAGGCCAACGGAGCGCGAGGCAGGACGAGTCGGGAGGCGGAAAGAAGGCATGATCGTCCACCAGCGGGGGAAACGGGAAAAGGCTCCGAATTCTAGCAGGTCGAAGGGGGGCCGGGAAAGCAACCATCGCGTCTGGTAGGGTGGGGCGGCATGACAGAAGTTGCCGCGACGCTCGCCGACCTGGTCCGGCGCCCGAGCGTGAATCCGATGGGCCGCGACGTCTCGGGTCCGGAATACCTCGAGGGCCGCGTCACGGACTACCTCGCCCAGCGGTTCGCCGCCGCCGGTCTTCCCTGGGCCCGGCAACCGGTCGCCCCGGGCCGCGACAATCTCGTCGCCCGGCTCGAAGCCACCGAACCGGGCGGGCCGCTGATCCTCTGGGATGCGCATCAGGACACGGTCCCTGCCGAGGGGATGACGGTCGACCCGTTCGTGCCGCTGGTCAAGGATGGGCGTCTTTACGGTCGCGGTGCCTGCGACGTGAAGGGGGGCATGGCGGCGATGCTCGTTGCCCTTGACCGGCTCCGAGCCGCCGGGGGCCGCAGGCAGGCGACGATCGTGTTCGCGGCGACTGTCAACGAGGAATTCGGGTTTTCCGGAGCCAAGGCGTTGGCCCGCCTCTGGACGCAGACGGCGGCCGAATTTCCCGCCACCGACTCCGCGGCCCGCATGCTGATGGGCGGGCGACCGCTGCTGGCGGTGGTGGCCGAGCCGACCGGGCTCGACCTCGTCACCCGTCACAAAGGGGCCGTGCGGTGGCGGATCGCCGTTCACGGCCGGGCGTGCCATAGTGCGTTTCCGGAGCAGGGCGCGAATGCCATCTATCCCGCCGGGCGCGCGATCCTCGCGCTCGAGGCGTTGTCGCGGGAACTGCTGGCCCGCGATCCCGACAATCCCTGCGGCCCGCCGACGCTCAACGTCGGCACCGTTCGCGGCGGCAGCGGCGTCAACCTGGTGCCCGACCTGGTCGTCCTCGAGGTGGAACGGCGCATCCTCCCCGGCGAGTGCCCGGTGCGTGCTCGGGAAGAGGTGATCGGCCGCATCGCAGCGGCCTGCGGCGCCGCGCAGGTGGTGCATCACGACCCGTTCCTGGAAAGCGCGGGGCTGCCGGAGGCGGCGTGCGTCACCGTCTCCCCGTGGATCGAGGCGCTGGCGGCCGGGGCCCGCGGCCGCGCCGGCGCCGGCCGCCGGGTGGCAGCCCGCTATGGCACGAACGCCAGCATCTTCGCCGCCGCCGGCGTGCCGAGCGTCGTCTTCGGACCCGGTTCGATCGATCAGGCCCATACGGCCGACGAGTGGATCGCACTCGACCAGGTCGATGCCGCCGCTGACAGCCTGTGCGCGTTGGCCGCGGCCCCGGCGCCGCGGATGTGAGGAGCGGACGGAGGCTGGTACAACATCGCCGCTCGAAGCCCGCCGCACGCCGCGGCAGGCCCCGGATTCCCGACGAGGAACGGACACCATGGCAGGCAAAATCAAGGTCGCGGGCCCGGTTGTCGATCTCGACGGCGACGAGATGACGCGGATCATCTGGCAGTTCATCAAGGACAAGTTGATCCTTCCCTATCTCGACGTCGACCTGCGGTACTACGACCTCTCGATCCAGAATCGCGACGCAACGGCCGACCGGGTGACCGTCGAGGCGGCCAACGCCATCCGCGAGTGCGGCGTCGGGGTGAAGTGCGCCACGATCACCCCCGACGAGGCCCGGGTGAGGGAGTTCGGCCTCAAGCAGATGTGGAAGAGCCCCAACGGCACGATCCGCAACATCCTCGGCGGGGTGATCTTCCGCGAGCCGATCATCATCCGGAACATTCCCCGGCTCGTGCCCGGCTGGACGAAGCCGATCGTGGTCGGCCGGCATGCCTTCGGCGACCAGTATCGGGCCACCGACGTGAAAATCCCGGGCGCGGGCAGCCTGACGCTCACCTTCACGCCCGCCGACGGCGGCCAGCCGCTGGAACTTCGCGTCTACGACTTTCCATCGCCGGGCGTCGCCCTGGCGATGTACAACCTCGACGAATCGATCCGCGACTTCGCCCGGGCGAGTTTCCGCTACGGCCTGGACCGCCGCTACCCGGTCTACCTGTCGACGAAGAACACGATCCTCAAGGCCTACGACGGCCGCTTCAAGGACATCTTCCAGGAGGTTTACGACTCTGAATTCAAGGCGGAGTTCACGCAGCAGGGAATCAGCTACGAGCATCGGCTGATCGACGACATGGTGGCCTCCGCACTCAAGTGGGAGGGGGGCTACGTCTGGGCCTGCAAGAATTACGACGGCGACGTGCAGAGCGACGTCGTCGCCCAGGGCTTCGGCTCGCTCGGCTTGATGACGAGCGTCCTGCTCACGCCCGACGGCAAGACCGTCGAGGCCGAGGCCGCCCATGGCACCGTCACCCGGCACTTCCGCCAGCACCAGCAGGGCAAGCCGACCTCCACCAACCCGATCGCCTCGATCTTCGCCTGGACGCGGGGCCTCGCCCACCGGGGCAAGCTCGACGGCACGCCAGACGTCATCCGCTTCGCCGAGACGCTGGAACGGGTCTGCATCGAGACGGTCGAGGCGGGAAAGATGACGAAGGATCTGGCGCTGCTCGTCGGGCCCGCCCAGCCCCACCTCACGACCGAGGAGTTCCTGGGTGCGATCGCCGCCAACCTGCGCCGGGCCATGGCAGGCTGAGGGCGTCGCGGCCTGGTCCGCGGCATGCGGACCCGGACCACGGGGCGAACATTTGCTCCCGATCCGTCGTATACTGCCGGCGGGGGCTTTTCCATCTGTCAGTCCGACCGTAGGCGGGTTGGCTGTGTTACGGGGAGCATCACGCATGGACCGTCAGCCTTTCGCCACGGCGGCCCGGGAGTCCGTGCCGACCGCGTCCGCAACTGGTCGCCCGGTCGGTTTCGGCGGATTCACCGCGGTTGAACTGCTCGTGGCCTGCGGGATCGTCGCCGCCATCGTGGCCCTGATGCTGCCCGCCGTCAGGGCGGCCCAGGAAATGAACCGCATGAACGTCTGCCGCAACCACATCCGGCGGCTGGCGGGTGCCATCGCGGAGCATGAGACGAACCTCGGCTACCTGCCATCGGGGGGCTGGGGCGATACCTGGCTCGGGAGCGGCACCCTGCCGAGCGACTCCGCGCAGCCCGGAGGCTGGCTCTTCAGCACGCTTCCCTACCTCATGGCCGACCTCAAGGACCCGGCGACGAACGTCTCCGCGAGCACCGCGCAATCCAACTTCCGCCGACTCGCCGACACCGCGATCGCGGATCTGAACTGCCCGACGCGGCGCGGGGTTGCGGCGATTTCGCTCGTCCCGACCGTCACCTACCGGACCGTGTTCGACTCCACCGTCACGATCCCGCTCGGGTCGGCCAGTGACTACGCCGCCAACGGTGGCTCGACCGCCACCTGTCCGCCGATGATGGTCCTCGAGGCGGCGGCACGCTATGTCGACGCGAAGACGACGAAGGTGACGTTCTGCCACGTACCACCCGGCAGTCAGAACCCCCAGACCCAGAGCCTGGCCGTTCAATCGACGCTCAAGGGGCACGGCCAGCATGAAGAGGATCATCTCGGCCCCTGCGACACCTGCGGCCAGGACATGGACGGCATCGCCGTGGAGCCGACCACCTTTTCCCAGGGCAATCAGTGGCGGCTGATCAATCCGCTCGGCCGGATCGTCCTCGCCGATGGCGGTATCCCCGACATGCAGGACGGCGTCGTGCGGCGCATGAGCAAACTTCGGTCGGAGACCTTTCGCGACGGCCTGGCGTCGACGTACCTGGTCGGCGAGAAGTACGTGAACGCCGACCATTACGCGACCGGCAAGGATCCGGGGGATAATCGCCCCTGGCTGGTCGGCTATTCGAGCACCAACGTCCGGTGGGCCTACGATCCGCCGGCCCGTGACGAGGCGGGTGTCTCGCGGCCCAACGTCTTCGGCAGCGGGCACCGCGGCGGCTGGAACGCCGCCTTCGCCGACGGCAGCGTGCGGACGCAGTCCTACGACATCGCGCTCGAGGTGCACCGCAGCCTCGCGGGCACGGCGGACAAGACGAGCGATCGCTGGCCCGACTGACCGCCGGTCACTGCGGGAGCAGGCCGCCGGCCTGGAGCAGGGCGATGAGCACGCCGACGAGGCTCTCGCCGGCGATGATGCCGCTGCTCACCGGCACGACGTAGCGGTCCGCCGCGGCCGGCCGCCAGCGACCACAGGCCACAGCCAGGGCCGCGCCGACGAGGAACGCGATGCTGTCGTGGAACTCGATCACGAACGCCAGGCCGAGGCCGGTGGCGCTCGGCACCCACGCAGCCAGGCGGCGCGGCAGGAATCGCTCCGCCACCGTCAGCAGGATGCCGAGCAGGCCGCCGCAGACGATCCCTGTCCGGCAGGAGGGGTGGAGGCTGCCCACGCCTGCCGCGAGCAGTTCGGCGACGCTCGCCCAGACGGTCGCCGCGGGCGCCGCGAACCGGGCCGTGGGGCCGGAGATGACCGACCTGTCGGGCACGAGCAGGTACCAGGCGGGAACCACGACGAGCGTGCCGAAGAAGATGCCCGCCAGCTGGGCGAGCGTCTGCCGCCGGGCGTTGGCGCCGAGGAGATAGCCGCTCTTCAAGTCCGTGAGCAAATCGGCGGCCGCGCCCGCCGCGCCGGCGGTGACGCCCGCCGTCATCAGGTTGGCATCCATCCGCTGCGGCAGCGCGACACCGTAGAAAAGCTGCGTCACCTTTCCCATGGCGCCGATCGGCGTGATGTCGGTTTCGCCGGTCGCCCGGCAGGCGACGAGGCTGAGCACGAATGCGAGGACGATCGCGACCGCGCCGAGCGCCAGCGGGACCGACCATGCGGCGTGCATGATGGCGACACAGCCGCCGCCGGCGACCAGCGTGCCGGCGAGGAACCAGCTCGTCGGCACCTCCACGTGGCGGAGCGGATCCCGCTGCCGGCCGGTCGAGTCGCCGATGATCGACGGCAGTTCGCCGGCTGCGGCCACGAGGCTCCGCCACTGGAAGGCGAACGCGGTCAGGCCGGCCGTCACCATCATCGCCGAGCCGGTCCACAGCCCCCACTTCCGGATCGCACCGGCCGAGACCTGGGCATCGGCCAGGGCCCCGGCCGCGTGCATCTCGGCGAACACGCCCCGGGCGTCGAGCCAGGGGGCGATGACCGCGAAGAGGACGACAGCCCCCACGGCCATCGAGGCCGCCGTCCGCAGGCCGACGATCGCGCCGGCCGCCATCATCAGCGGATCGATCGGCAGGGCGAGGCCGAAGTCTGCGGCGGGCCGACCGCGGATCGTGAAAGGCAGCGGCCACGTGGCCGGAATCCGCAGCACATCGGCGGCCGCCGGCCAGCCGAGCCGGCGCACGAGCGGCCCGTTTCCTTCCACCAGCCACTTGACGACCGCCCCGCAGCCGAGGGCGAGAAACAGGCTCCGGGCCTTGCGCAGCGGCGCGTCGCCGTCCGCGTAGAGGCTGCGGAGCGTTTCGGCGGTGGCAATGCCGGACGGAAAGGGGAGCTGCTCACGGTTGATGAACTGCCGTTTCATCGGCACGGCGATCGCCACACCCAGGATCGCCAGGCAGGCCGTCCAGGCCGTGAGCACCGGCCAGGAGATGTGCGTGCCGGTGAGGATCAGGTGCGCGGCGATCGCGCTCACCATCGTGCCGCCGGTGGAGACGCCGGCGCTGGTGGCCGTCGACTGCATGCAGTTGTTCTCGAGGATCGTCATCTCGTGACGTGCCAGACCGAGACGCATGAACGTGCGCCACAGGGCATAACTCACGATGCAGGCGGTGATCCCGACACCGAGCCCCCAGCCGGTCTTGAGGCCGATGTAGAGATTCGACAGGCTCATCAGGCCGCCGATCGCGCCCCCCATGAGCACGGCCCGGAGCGTGGCCTGCGGCACATCGTCTCCCCGGTACACCCGGTCCAGCCAGGCCTGGTCACGGTCGGCGACTGGGACGTCGGCGAGCGCGGGGCAGGACGCGGTCTCGGGCGCGGGCGAATGCATGACACCGCGGAGCATACGCCCCGGCGCCGATTCCGGTCCACGCGATTGCGCGTCGGCTACGGTCGCAACGTCGCCGGCTGAAGATCGAACCGGCGGCCGGCGTCGCGGAGGGCGTGGAGCGCCCCTTGGATGCGGCTTTTGACGGTACCCACCGGGATGCCGAGAAGTTCGGCGGCCTCGCGATACTTCGCGCCCCGTTCATACACCAGCGTGAGCACGCTGCGGTGTGCCGGCGAGAGTTCGTCCAGCGCGGCGTGCACCCGGGCGGCCCGCTCCGCATCCTCGAGCCGCTGGCCGGGACTGCTGCCCGCCGCCGGCACCATTTCCGCCAGTGCGTGACGGCCATCGGCGGCCGAGCCGCGGCGGTCTATGTCCACGGCCCGGTGCCGCCGCGACCGCCGCAGGGCGTCGAGCGCCTGATTCGTCGCGACCGCGAACAGCCAGGGGCGGAATTTACGACCGGCGTCGAAGGAGTCCTGTTTTTGATAGAGGCGGAGAAATGTCGCCTGGAACACGTCTTCGGCGAGGGCCGAATCCCGCAGCCGGCGGCGCAGGTACCCGAACAGCATGTGCTCGTAGCGATGGACGAGCGCCTCGAAGGCCGACGGGTCGCCCGCGGCGCGAAACCGCAGCAGCAGGTGCTCGTCGCTGATGTCGGAAGTGTCGGAGCGGCTGTTCGTGTCCATGCGATCGTCTCCCGTTGCGGGTCCCCAGGACCGACGTGCAGGCGGCGTGCCAAAGCGACACAAACCGTCGGAATCGGAAAAACCGGATGTTTGCACGGGCTGGCTGGCCAGGGGGGTGCCGGCCGGGTGGTGGCCGCGCCGCGAATTGCAACACCGACTTGCAAAGTGCGTCGGTCCGAAGCGGGCAGGAGAGACGGGTAAACTGGTCGGTTTATGCGGTCCGTGACAGCCGAAGCGATCTTTTTTTCGAGAAAAAAGCAGATTTTTCCTCAACAAACCGCTTGTGACCCGCGTATCCCTGATTACGCTCGAAGGGTCTTTCACAGGAGACCTGACCATGGCTCGTTTCGGTGCCCTCCGTTTCCGTGCTGCATCCCAGCGACGGGTGAAATCGCTCCTCTGTGCGGCCCTCGTGCTCGGCCCGCAGTCGCTCGGCCACCAGCCCGCCGTGATGAGCGAAGCCCGCGGCGAGTGCGGCTGTGCGCCGTCGGCGGCCGTGCCGACGCAGACCTACCGGCTCGATTACCAGACCGTCTACGACGAGCGGCAGGTCACCGAGCAGCGCGTCTCCTACGAAACGGTCTACGACACCAAGACCTACACCGTGCAGAAGCCGGTCTGGGAGACGCAGACGCAGGAGCGGCGCTACACGGTCCAGAAGCCGGTGTGGGAGACGCAGACCCGCGAGGAGCGGTACACGGTGATGAAGCCGGTCTGGGAGACCGTCATCGAGGACCGCAGCTATGACGTCACCCGCGACGTGGTCGAGACGTCCACCCGCGACGAGCAGTACACGGTGATGAAGCCGGTCTACGAGACGGTCGTGCAGCAGCAGGTGCAGACGGTCCGCAAGCCGGTGTACGAGACGAGCGAGCGCGAGCAGGCATACACGGTCACCGAGCCGGTCACGCAGGTGCGGACCGCCTACTCCGTCGGCAGCCAGGCGGTCGATGTCGTCACGCCGGTCGTGACGCCCGGCTCCACGGCCCTCGGCTATCAGCCGGGCGGGTGGGTCGCCGACCCCCTCACTGGCCTCGCCGTCTGGCAGCGCGGCGGCTGGGCCTGGCAGATGACTCCCGGCACCGTCGTCAACCAGGTCAATCGCGTCTACCAGCCGACCTACACGCCGGTGCAGGTGCCGGAGACGACCTACGTCAACCGCGTCGTGACGCAGAAGGTGCCGGTACAGACGGTCCGTTACGTCGACGAGCAGGTCGTGCAGCAGGTGCCGGTGCAGACCATGAAGATGGTCGCCGAGACCGCGGTCCGGCAGGTGCCGGTGCAGACCGTCCGCAAGGTCGTGGAACGGGTCGAGAACAAGGTGCCGGTGAGCGTCTGCAAGATGGTGCCCGAGGAGCAGGTCCGCCAGGTGCAGACGCAGGTGATGAAGTACGTCGCCGAGGAGAAGGTCGAGCCGGTCCAGGTGCAGGTGATGAAGTACGTCACCGAGGAGCGGACGATGCAGGTGCCACGGACCGTGGAGAAACGAACACCCTACACCTATACCGTTCGCCTGCCACGGACGGTCGTGACCCGCGTGCCGCTCGACACCTGCGGCAACCCGCTGCCGGCCGCCGCGGCCCGGCCGACGACCGGGGCGACGCCATCGGCGCCGGCCACCGGTGCCGCCGCCGCACCGGCCCTGTCGCCCGCCGAGGCCGCCACGCTCCGCAAGCCCTACACGGCGGAGAAGCCGATCACGGGCGAGGGCGAGTCGGCCTGGGGCAAGGCCGAGGGACTGCAGCACGTCGATCCGCTGAAGGGGAGCGACGCGAGCCGGGCCGCCGCGGGCGCCACCCCCGGGCCGGCCGCCAAACCGGACGCCGTCGAGTCGATCCCGGCACCCGCTTCGAAGGAAGACCCCGCGGCATCGCGGCCCGTGGGCAAGGAGCCGACCATCGCTCCGCCGGGCATCGAGGTTTTCCCCCCCGCGCCCGCAAGCGACACACGCGACCTGCCCGCGGCGAAGACCTCGGGCCGGCCGTGGCTGCCCCCGACCGTGCAGGATCGGGGCCACACGACCTGACGGCTGCGACGTGAGTCGCCGCGTCCTCCCGGCGTGGCATCCGGTTCGATTGGCAACGCGATCGATGCGGAGTACATTCCCGCGATCGTCTCCGCCACACGGATGCCATCTCATGCCGGGCAAGGTCACGGAAGACCACTCCACCGCAGCCGATGCCCGCGACGCGAGTCAGCCCGCCACCCGCCGCCGCCGACCAGAGCGGCTGTTTGCAGCGGCCGATGCTCCCGACGATCCGGACGTCCGCCGCCTGCACACGACGGCGATGCTGGCCGATTTGCTCGGCGTGCCCCCCGTCGCGGTGCGGCACTGGATCCGCACCGGCCTGCTCGTGCCGACGCGCCGGTCGGGAACGCTCGACTGGTTCGACTTCGGTCAACTGGTCGCCGGTCGCAGCCTGGCGCGGCTGCTCGCCGCCGGCCTGTCGCTGCGCGAGATCGACGCCAAGCTCACCGCGCTCGCGCCGGCGGGAGCGGCCGAGGTCGCCCGGGCTGGCACGGTCGTGGCCGATGGCCGGCGGCTGAGCGTGCGGCGTGGCGACCGGCTGCTCGGGGCGGGGGGGCAGATGCAGTTGGCGTTCTACGCCGAGGGGCTGGCCGACGTCGCCGGCCGCGTCGCCGCCGAGCCTGCCGAGCCGGTCGTCGACATGGCCGCGCACCGCTGGGTCGAGATCGAGGTCGAGCCGGCCGCGCGGCCAGACAGGGCTGCGGCGGCCGACGTCGGCGAGATCCTCGACCTTGCCGACGACTTGGAGGCGGCCGGTGAGTTCGTCGAGGCGGCGGAGGCGGTCCGCGCGGTGCTCCAGGCGCAGGGCCCGACGGCTCCGGTGGCGTTCATGCTCGCGGAGCTGCTTTACCGTGCCGGCGACCTGACCGCGGCCCGGGAGCGTTACTACGCCACGATCGAACTCGACCCCGACCACGTGCAGGCGCGGACGAGCCTCGCCTGCGTGCTTGCGGAGCTGGGTGATCACGAGCTGGCGCTGGCGGCGCTGGAGGGGGTGCTGCGGCAGGAGCCGGCCTATGCCGACGCCCACTGGCACGTGGCCGGGGTGCTCGCCGACGTGGGCCGCGATACCGAGGCGCGACACCATCTGGAGACGTTTCTGGAACTGGCCCCCGACAGCCCGTGGGCCGAAGTCGCCCGGGCGCGGCTGGCGGCGGTTACGGCCGCGACCTGATTCGCACGCGTTCGTTCGCCCACTCTGATCACGGCCATGCCCCGGCGGGCCAGGAGTCGGCAGCATGGTTGTGGGTGCGGGATCAACGAGGGTTCGCCTGCGGCGCGGTTCTTTTCTGCCTTTCCTGGACTGCTGCGGGGATCACGACGTCGTCGGTCGGACTGCCGTCCGGCTCGGGGATGAGTTGCAGCGTCTCGATGAGCGGGATCTCGAGGTCTTCCTTGTCGAGCAGGGCGGAGAGCGTCTTGGGGGAGAGTTTCTTGAGGTTTGGCAGGGAGAGCGGGCCTTGATTGAACGCTGATGCGCGAGTCTTCTGGTTTCGAGGCGGACGATGCGGAGCGGAGTCGGCGGATTTCTGCGAGGTCCTCGGGCGAGGCCTTGCGGCCGGCGAACGCGTGCAGCACCAGTTCGGCCGCGGCTCCGCCGAAGGCCCGCTCGACGAAGTCGTCCACGAGCTGCTTTTGGGCCTTCGGTCGTGGGGCGGGGCGGTTCAGCAGGCGGCCGGCACCCGATTGGCCGGCCGAGGCAGCCCTCGTACGATGGTCAAGGTACCAAGACTTTCGTCGAAGGCGGCGGCCGGTGGGGGGAATTTTTCGCGCAGACCCCCGGGACGCCGTCGTCCGCCGGCCGGGAACCGGCGCCACGCGTCGCCGTGCTACAGTTCAGCAGACGCTGCCATGAGCCAGGATGCCGCACCACAGCACGACGCCGCAGGGACCGGTCTGACCCGGCCGGCGCAGCTCGTGCGAGACAATGCCACCCTCGTGAGGGTGTCGCTCTCGGCTGCCGCCAACCTGGCGGGAAACGAGGCGATCGTCTGGACGGGCAGGCCGTCCGAACGGGTGATCCGCGGCTACTGGCTGTTCGCGGGAGCCTGCCTCGCCGTCGTGACGCCGATGCTCGGGTACGCGATCACCCGCAATGCCGGCGTCCCGGCGATCGCTGTCGCCTGCATCGCGCTGGTGACGCCGCTGGTCTGGGCGTGGTGGAAGCAGGCGGTCGTGCGGCACACCAGTTACGAACTGACCACGGAACGGCTCCGGGTCACGCATGGCATTCTCTCACTCGACGTCGACGACATCGAGCTCTACCGGATCAAGGACATCCACGTTCGGCAGCCGATCCTGCAGCGTGTCTGCGGCCTCGGCTCGATCCTCGTCTGGTCGACTGACGTCACGCTGCCGCGTTGCCGGATCCACGCCCAGCCGATCGCCACCGTGCGGGAGCTCCGCGAACAGATCCGCATGCTCGCCGAGGAGATCCGCGACCGGAAGGTAGTTCGCAACTCCTCCTGACCACGGCAACGCGGGGCTGGGCGTGGCCAGCCCGTACTATGCCCCTGGCCGCCGTCTTCGTGGTCGTTCCTCCAGGGAGCATCCAAGAGTTGACAGGACACTCCGACGGTTCGGGGTTGCCCATGCCCCGCTCGTCGGACGTTCACTTCGGCCCTCCCGGCCTTCGTTCACTCGATGCTGGCTGCGTTTTCGGCTTCCTGCCTTCACTTGCCAGCAACGCCGCCTCTCGGGACATGGGCAACCCCTCACGGATGCATCGACGTCAGATGTCAACTCCATCATGCTCGGGGTAGTAACCAGGGCCCCCGACTGTCCAAAGAATGGGTTCCACCTCATGGTTCGTCTTCCGTTGCAGGCAAAGCACTCCGACTTCTGCGGGCGCCTCCGACCGGCGCCGCGAAGCGGTCGACCGAGTGGAACAAGGCCATGGATGGCTTGTTCCACGTACAGTTAGAACGCACCCCACGGACCGCGGACGGCGTGCACGCCGAACTGAACCGTGTCGCTCGGCTGGTTGGGCGTCGGCATGAAGCCGCCACCGGCGCCGCCGACGGCACCCGGGCCCGGATAGGGACGCCGGAACTGGTGGTAGATCGGGGCCACGCGTGAACTCGGCACGCCCCAGCCGTATTGCGTCTGGAACTCGGCCGTCGGGGGCACGACGAGCGCGATCGGCCGGCCCTCCCACGGGTCGTACCAGCCGCTGTGCCAGCTCTTGCCCTGGCTGCGCAGGAAGTAGCGATGGGCGTAGACGCCATGCTTGTCGCCGCACAGGCCCCCTTCGCAGCCGTAGCTGCACGGTCCGCCGACCGGATGGCCGCAGCCGCAGTGATGGCAGCCATGGCCGTGGCGGCAGCACAGCCCCTTGTGCCCGCAGTGCCCGTGGCGACAGCCGCCGTTGTGGCAGCCGGCACCGTGGCGGCAGCCACCGGGCCCGCAGCCAGCAGAGCCGACGCCGGCCTGCGTGCAGCCCTGTCGTGCCGCTTCGCCGGCATGGGCCGGGACGGTCGCGAGCAGGCCGCCGAGGGCAACGGCGGTCAGCAGGTGGCAAAGCAGGTGCCGGTGAATCGCCTGTCGCTGCAGCATGCTTTCGCTCCTCACCACCAGTAGGCGTGCACGTCGGTCCGCATCCCCATCGCGCCCGCCGGGCGGATGTACCGCCGCCGGTGACGGTAGAGAAATTCGTGGGGCATGAACGGCGGGTACGTGTGCCACGTGTGGCCCACCCGCGGCGGCACCGGCCGCGGTGAGACGTAAAGTTGGGCGCCGACGCCCGGAGCGGCACCGGCCGGAACCGGGGGCACGTAGTAATTGTGGAACACGTCGGGCGTCGGGGCCTCGACGCCGCCGTCGATCGGCAGCGCGTGGGCCGTGACGACGCAGAGGAGTTCGACCGCCACGAGCAGGCAGACGGCGCCGCGGCGGTGCGCGTTGAACCGGTTGGTCATCGGACCTTCTCCTCCGTGAGTCTCGCGGCGGCTCGGCCGCCCGCGTACCCGGTTGGTTTCGGACGATCGTTCAGCGCCGCATGATCGTGCCGCACGGACCTCGGCCCCCCCTGCGCCATGCGCACACTTTCCGGGCCGTGCGGGTGTGCGGAATCGGCCGGGACCGTGCCCGCAAAGTCCGCCCCTCTTGCCAAGCCTCGCGCGGCTGATCACAGTCTGGGAGTCCCGAGCCCCGTCGCGATCCGTCATGGCCAGCGTCAAAACACCAGCAAAATCGGCCGCGAAAGCATCCCCCACGGCGCGGTTCAAGGTCCCGCGCGTCCGGCGGCCTGAAGCGACGGACGCGGTCGTCGAGGAGTCGCCGGCCACCGTCCAGGCCACTGCGGCCAAGCCGCCCGCAGCGACCACCCGCCGCCGGGCCACGGCGCAGGCCCTCGCCGCCGGACAGCGGGACATCTCGGTCAGCGAGTTCTTCGCCAAGAACCGGCACCTGCTCGGCTTTGACTCGCCGCGCAAGGCGCTGCTCACGAGCGTCAAGGAGGCGGTCGACAACTCGCTCGACGCCTGCGAAGAGGCGGGCATCCTCCCCGAGATCTGGGTGCGAATCGAGCAGGTGGGGGAGAGCGGCACCCGCTACCGGATGAGCGTCCAGGACAACGGCCCCGGCATCGTCCCCCGGCAGATCCCCCTGATCTTCGGCAAGCTCCTCTACGGCTCGAAGTTTCATCGGCTGCGGATGAGCCGGGGCCAGCAGGGCATCGGGATCTCGGCCGCCGGCATGTATGGCGTGCTCACCACCGGCAAGCCGGTGAAGATCATCTCCAAGACCGGCCCCAAGGATCACGCCCACTATTCCGAGCTGCGGATCGACACCAAGACGAACCAGCCGGAGATCCTCAACGGCAAGGGCGCCGGCGTCGACGTGCCCGCGGGCAAGGCCGGTGCCGAGCTGATGAAGAAGCACGCGATCGAGTGGGTCGCGGAAAACGACCGCGGCGAACCGGTCGACCATGGCACCCGCGTCACGATCGAGATGGAGGCGAAGTTCCAACGCGGCCGGGGCAGCGTCGAGGAATACCTGGAGCAGACGGCGATCGCCAATCCTCACGCCCGCCTCCATTTTCAGGGGCCGGACGGTGCGCCGGAGCGGATCCTGGAGCGGTCGAGCGACGACCTGCCGCCGGAGCCGAAGGAGATCAAGCCGCATCCCTACGGGGTCGAACTTGGCCGGCTGGTGACGATGCTCCAGGAGCAGCCGAAGCAGACCCTCGCCCAGTTCCTCGTGCAGTCGTTCTCCCGCGTGTCACATGGCACGGCAAAGAAAATCTGCGACGTGGCAAAGCTCGCGCCGCGGACGACGACCGGCCGGCTCGGCCGCGGCGAGGCCGACGCCCTCTACAAGTCGATCCAGGAGACGAAGATTCCGCCGCCGGCCACCGACTGCATCGTGCCGATCGGTGAGCAGCGGCTGCTCGCCGGCCTCCGGCAGGTGGTGCCGGGCGAGTTTTTCACCGCGGCGACACGGCCGCCGGCCGTCTATCGCGGCAACCCCTTCGTCATCGAGGCGGCGCTGGCCTACGGCGGCGGCGTGGCCGCCCAGAAGGTGAGCCGCGAGGCGCTCGGCGAACTCGCCGGCGAGAGCGACGCCCGCAGCCTGCGGCAGTTTCTCACGACCACGTTCTCGGGCCTCGGTTCCGAGTCGGCCGACAAGATTCTCGCCGATGCCCAACTCGCCCCGCGGCAGAGTCCGGCCCGGCTCAAGAAGCAGCAGCTCGACGTGCTCCACGGCGCGATGCAGAACGTGAGCGTGGACGAGGGGCAGAGCATGAACGTGCTCCGCTACGCCAATCGCGTCCCCTTGCAGTTCCAGCCCTCGGCCTGTGCGGTGACGCAGACCATCACCGCGACCAACTGGCGGGCCTACGGCCTGTCGCAGTCGCGCGGCGGCCTGCCCAGCGGGCCGGTGACGGTGATGGTGCACATGGCAAGCGTCTGGGTGCCGTTCACGAGCGAGTCGAAGGAGGCGATCGCCTCCTACCCGGAGATTCAGAAGGAGATCCGGCTCGCGCTCCAGGCCGTGGGCCGGAAGCTGGGGATGTATCTGCGCCGGCGGCTGCGGGTCGCCCAGGAGGGGCAGCGGCGCAGCATCTTCCTCCGCTATCTCGGCGAGGTGGCGACGGCGGTCGCGCAGATCAACGGCGTCGACCGGGACAAGCTCTACGAGCAGCTCCTGGCCGTGGCGAAGAAGAAGACGGCCGAGGCTGACGTGCGGCTCGACGACCGTGGCAAGCCGATCGAGGATGAGGAGGATTTGGAACTCGGCGACAACTGCATCATCGTGCCGCCGAAGATGCCCGGTGGCGGAGACGGCGCGGCCGCCGAGGCGGCCCCGGCTTCGGGCCGGAAGCGGGGCAAAGCCAGGTCGATCGCGGTCGTGGATGACGACGCGCAGGCAAAGCCGGATCAGACGGCAGGCGCGATGCGTGCATCAAAGCGCGGTCCAAAGCGTGCCGCGGAGCGGCCCGCCGGACGCACGAAGGGTGGCGGGAAGGCCGGCCGCAGGCGGTAGCGGACGGAGGCTCGGATGCGTGGCGTGCCGGTGATCGGCGTCGATTTCACGTCGGCGCCGACGCCCCGGAAGCCGATCACCGTGGCCGTCGGGACGCTGCTGGCCCGCGGCCGCGCGGCCGTGTACTCGCTCGACGCGGTCGAGACGATCGGGACGCTCGACGCGTTCGCGGCGTTCCTGCGGGCGGACGTGCGTTGGATCGGCGGCTTCGACCTCCCCTTCGGCCAGCCGCGGCCGCTCATCGAGCACGAGGGCTGGCCGACCGAGTGGCGCAGGTTCGTCCGCTTCTACTGCGGTCAGCCGCGCGACCGGTTGCGCGGCGTGTTTCGCCGCTGGTGTGCCGGTCGGCCCGTGGGGGACAAGTTCGCCTGGCGTCGGGCGGACAGGCCGGCGGGTTCGAGTCCGGCGATGCGCTGGGCGAACCCGCCCGTGGCGTGGATGATGCATGCGGGCATCGGCCGGATGCTGGCGGCGGGGCTGTCGTTTCCGGCCCACGATCCGCCGCGGCGGGCTGGCGCCGGTCGCCGGATCGCGCTCGAAGCCTACCCGGGCTACACGGCGCGGCAGGTCGTGGCGGGCTCCTACAAGAGCGACGTGCCGGCGAAGCAGACGGCGGACCGCGAGGTGCGGCGTCGGTCGATCGTGCGGGCGTTGGTGGCGGGGCGGGCGGGCCTGGGGGTGACACTCGAGGTGAGCCGCGTCTGGCGGCGTCGGCTGATTGCCGACGGGTCTGGGGATCTGCTCGACGCCGTCATCTGCGGCCTGCAGGCGGGGCATGCCGCGGTCCTGCCCGGCTACGGCCTGCCGGCCGATCTCGATCGGCTCGAGGGCTGGATCGCGAGCGTGCCGGCGCGTCGATGACATGGCCCCGGCCACGGGCTGGCCCGCCTGTCGCCCGGCGCCGGGGGCTTTGCCGGAGTCGGCTCCAGCGGCGCGATTCGTAGTGCCGGTCGTTCAGGGACGATCGACGCCGCCGTCGAGTTCAGCCGGCCAGGCCGCGAGGTCGTCCGGCGTGTTGAAGTGTGCGTGATACCACGCCAGTTCGCGCATCCGCGCCTCATAGGGAAGCCGCGCCCAGCGGGCCCGCTCTTCGCCGAGGTCGCGGGCGAGGATCTCGTAGTAGATCTCCGGATAGACGCGGTCTTTCGGCCGCTGGTGTCCCTGAACAGCGGCTGACGTGTCGTCGCCGGACGGACGAGCGGAGATGTCGCGGGCAGGAGTCATGGGAGGATTGTATCCAGCGGCATCGCCACCAGTTGGAGTTCCTGAAGAGTCGCAGCCGCGAGCGAGGCAACCCGGTCGCGACCGCGGTCGAAGACCTCGCGCCTGGTCGCCTCGCTGGCCAGCGGCGCGGGGGGCAGCGCATGGGTCCGGGCCGCCTCGCAGACCCGACGATGCTGCAGGAGGAAAGGTTCCGCGGTGGGCCACTCGCCGACTCGATCCTGTTGCCAGTCGCGATAGAAGGCTTTCCAGGCCCGCTGGTACACGATGTACCGCTCGCGATTGACGCACTGCCAAAGCAGCTGCTCGACCAGCAGCAGGCGGTCCAACTCCGCGTCGCCGTGGTCGGACAACGTGGCCAGCAGCGGCCGTTCACGTGCAAAAGATGCGCGCAGGCTCGGGGGCGTGCGATCCCATGCTTCTCTGAGCACGGACGGTTCCCGCAGGTGCAGCACGGCCTCGGGCTCGCCGTCGAAGAAGGCCTGCAGTGCGAGCCCGTTGACCAGAGGCCAATCCTTGGGTCGATCGGTCTTTTTCATTCTGGCCACGACGTCGCGGCTGGCGATGCCGCCGTCCGCCAGGGCATGCCAGGCGGCGCTCAGTCGGGGCGCCCGGCCGAAGAAGTCGAGGTGTCGCTCCGCCGACTCTGGGTCCTCGAACGCGGCGATGTGGCTCGTCCAGCCGCCCGTCAAATACTCACGGTCGAGGGGCGCGCCGAACAGGCCGCGATAGGTGACGCGCCAGCTGCGTCCGCTGACACCTCGTTCGAGTTCGCCGAAAAGTTCCACGAGCCGGATAATTCCCTCCGGATCGAGGATCCAGTCGGTGTCCTTCGTGTTCTGCTGGAGGCCGTACTCCACGCACGCCATGCCCGAGGTGAGCGTGGCCTTGATCGCCCGCTCGCGCAACATGCCTTGAAAGGAACGATAGAAGGCGATCGGGTCACTCATGCCGCGATTGTCGTGTTCTGTCACGCCTTGTGGCAAGCGACCCCCGCGGTGGGTGTGAAGCCGGACGGAGTCATGCTCGTCGCTGGGGGACTTTGCCGGCATGGACTCTTGCGGCCTGGTTCGTCGTATGGTTCAGGCAAAGCACCCCGACTCCTGCGCGTGCCTCCGCCCGACTCACCGGTTTCGCCAGCGCCTGTCGGGGCCAGTTGGGCGAGAATCCCGCGCACGCAGCGGCCTCCGGCCGCGCGGCGTGCCTGCGCGCGGCAACCACGCCCGGCGGGATGCCGGGCGGGTTGGCGCGGCGGTTTTGTCGTTGTCGCCGCCATCGTGGCCGTCGCCACTTTTGCGAGCCTTCGCTCGCACTTGGAAGACCGCCGTCCAGGCGGCCTGTTGGGCGAGAATCCCCCGCACGCAGCGGCCTCCGGCCGCGCGGCGTGCCTGCGCGCGGCAACCACGCCCGGCGGGATGCCGGGCGGGTTGGCGCGGCGAACCTTGGCTTCGCCCCGCCAAGCGCAAGCCTGTCGGGGCCATGGATGGCCCGACAGGCGCTCAAGTCAGAAAACATCGAGCTGGAAGTGATGCCCGTGGTGATAGCGACGGGACTTCGGATAGTAGTTCTGCCACGCCCGGTTGTAGACCGGCACCCGCATTTCCTGCGGATAGCGATGGTAGAGGTCGTTCGCCGACTGCATGTAGCCGTCGGCGTAGAAGTTGTGCGGATACCAGACGTACGGATAGTGGTAGAGCCGGTTCCAGTCGTGGCTGTTGTAGGTGGCGCCCCACTGGTAGCCGTAGGCCTGGGCGCCGGCTGCCGGAGGCTGGGCCTCCGCGACGCCGGCCAGACAGAGAACCGCGGCCGTGCACACGGCGGCGAACAGGCGATATCGCATCGGAATGTCCCCCCGGAAAAACCGAACCCCGAGGAAAGTATCGGCCCCGGGCACGACCGTTCTTCACGGAAAAGTCGCCGGCATGGAAACCATGGGAAAGATCGGCAGGGTTTACCAGGCCGCCGCCCGAAGGCACTCCGGCCCCCCGCGAATCCATTCAGGCGTGCTGCGGCTTGCCAGCCGGCAGCCGGCCCTCTGCCAGTTCCCGATCCCACTCTTCGATGAGCGGCCAGTGGGGCGCGCAGGTGCCGAAGTCGGCCAGCGTGAGGTAGCCGCGCACGCGGCTGATCGTTCGGGCCAGCAACTGGTCGTCCTTGCGGAAGATCGGGCCGTGGCTCGGGAGCAGCCAGGAGACGTCGCTGGCTGCGATCCGTTCCAACGACGACACGAATGACGGGATGTCGCTGCCGTGATGCGCGTCGATCGCGCCGACGGACCCGTCCCGGTAGATGTTGTCACCGGAAAAGAGCAGGTCGTCGAGACGGAGGGCGAGTTGGCTGTCGGTGTGTCCGGGCGTATGCCAGACGTGCAACTGCCGGGAGCCCACCGGGATCTGGTCGCCCTCCTTCACAACCAGATCGACCTTCACCGGAGGCATCTCCATGTGGACGTTCTGGGCGGCGATCTCTGCGAACGTGCGGACCCGGTCTCCCGACTCGAGAGCTTCGACCGCCTTGGCATGGGCGTAGACCGGAGCCTTGAGGATCGTCTTGGCCTTCGCCAGACCCTGGATGTGATCGACGTCGGCATGGCTGGCGATCAGGCCGCGGCACTGGGAGAGGGGAAAATCCATCTGCCGGATCATTTCGATGATCTCGTCGACGCTCTCCTCGTAGCCGATATCGATCAGGCACCAGGTGCGGTCGTCGTGGACGAGGTAGACGTTGCACCCGATCCGCCAGCCCGCCTGGTGGTTCATCTCGATCACACCGGGGAAAACGGGACGTCGTTCGAGCATCGGAGGAGGCCGGGGAAAGGGGATTTGCGGGGACTTCCTGCGGAGGACAGACTGAAGCCTCGCGACGCAGGCCGCTTTCCCTACTTACGAAGTGTAGGGAGCCGGGCCGGTGGCGGCAATCCAAGGACACTCGGAGACGGCTGGTGCACGAGCTTGCCACGACGGTCGGGGCCGGTCGGCCGTATGCCGCGTGGGCGGACGACGTCACCGAACTCGCTGCGCTCGTCGAGGCCCTCGAGCCGGCGGCCCGGGCCGTCGGGGCTCCGGAGCCCGAAGCGGCCGAGTGGCACGGTGCGCTGTTCGGAAAACTCCGGCCGCAGGTGGCACGGGAACCGATCCTCGTGGCGGCAGTCTGCGGCGGCACGAACACCGGCAAGAGCCTGATCGCCAACGCCCTCGTCGGTGCGGTAGTGAGCAGTTCGGTGCCGGAGGCGGCGCGGACCCGGCACCCGGTCGCCTGCCTGCCCCGCGGGCTCGCCGCGCGGATCGACCTGGCGGGGCTGTTTCCCGGCTTCACGCCCGTCCCGTGGACGAGCGGCCAGGATGCCCTCGCCGCGGACGACGCCGACCGGCTCGTGTGGCGTGAGGATCCGGGTGGTAGCCAGCCGGCCCGGCTCGTGCTCCTCGACACGCCCGACATCGACGGCACGCTGCGCGACAACTGGCAGCGGGCGGAACTGGTGCGGAACGCCTGCGACGTGCTCGTCGCCGTGCTCACGCAGCAGAAATACAACGACGCCACCGTCCGCGATTTCTTCGCGGCCGCCGCCGCGGCGGCCAAGACCGTGATCGTGGTCTTCAACATGGTCTCCTGGCCGGAGCAGCGGGAACGGATCGTCGGCTGGCTGGCGACATTCACCGCCGAAACCGGCGTCGCGCCGCTCGCCGTCTACGCCGCGCCTCACGACTTCGCGGCGGCCGAGGCGGGCAGGATCGAGTTTCATCCGCTGCCCGAACTGACGCCCGACGGCTCGATCACACCCCTGTCCGCGCGGCTCGCCGACTGCGATTTCGACCGCATCAAGCTGGCGGCGATGCGGGGTGCGGTCGGCGTGGTGGTCGATCCCGCTACGGGAGCCGGAGCATGGCTCGACGCGTTCGAAGAGGCGGCCCGCGGCTGGCGCGACGCGCAGCGGCTGCTCGAGGAGGAGGGGCGGGTGCGGATGGAGATGCCGGCCGCCCCGCGCGAGATCGTCTGGAACGAGATCTGGAGCTGGCTGGAACCGCGCCGCTCCGCGGTCGATCTGGCCGTGAGCGGTGCCTATCGCTTCGCCGGCCGGGGGCTCGCCTGGGTCGCGCGGCGGGTCGGCCTCGCCAGGAGCGAGCGGGAACGGCGCGAGGATTTCTCCGCCCAGGAGCTTGCCGCCCTCAAGCGGGCGCTCGGCGACTTCGTCGGCCGGCTGGAGGCGGCCTGCCGCAGTGATCGGCGGCTCGGGGAGATGTTCGACTCCCGGTTGGCGTCGGCGGACCGCGGACTGTGGTACGCGGACCTCGAACGCCGGCACGCGGCGCTGCCGCTGGTGTCGGACGCGTACCGGAATTTCGTCCGCACGGAGCTCGATCGCTTCGCCCGCGACAACCCGGCGATCGTCGGCTGGATCCTCACGGCGCTCAACGTCGGTGCGCTGGCGCGGCCGGCAATCACCGTGGGGCTCGGTCTGGCGGGGGCCGCGGTGGTGCCGGCGGCGGCCGCCACGGCCGGTGGTCTGACCACGCTCGTCCACCACGTCGGCGACGTGGTCGTGGGGACGGCGGCCACGCTCGCGGGGGAAGGGGCGCTCGGTCTCACCGCCGCCGGCCTGAAGCCGCTGGTCGAGACGCTGTTCGCCGGCTGGTCGGCGGAGCGCGGCAGGGTCCTCGCCGAGACGCTGCACGACGTCGTGCTCGGCGACCGCCTCGAGGAGATCGAGCGGCTCGCCGCGGCGGCGACGCGGCCCGAGGTCGCCCGGGCGCGGCGCTTGTTGGTCGAGTTCTCCCGGGAGCGCGGCTGAGATGCATGAGTCGGCCTCCGAAGCGGGCCTTCGTCCCGAATCCCCGCCGCCGGAACCGGACTTCGCCGGCTTCGACCTCCTCGTCGAGTCCCTCGACCGCTGGGCCGGCTCGCTGGCAGAATGGCCGCCGGCGCGGCGGATTCACGAGGAGTGGCGGCAGGTGGCCCCGCGGCTCGACCGCGCCCGCCGTGAACTTTCGCGGGTGCTCGTCGTCGGCGTGATCGGGGGCACGGGCACCGGCAAGAGCACGCTCGTCAACGCGCTCGCCGGACGCGACGTGACGGAGGCGGGGGACGTGGCCCGCCCCACGACGACCGCGCCGATCGTGGTGGCCGCGCCCGACGTCGATCTCTCCTGGCTGCCGCTGGATGCGATGGCCGCGCGGGTGGTGCGGAGCGACGCACCTGCCGTGGCCAACATCGTGCTCGTCGACTGCCCCGATCCCGACACGCAGCCGGCCGCCGGTCCGGCCAGGACCGCGGACCGGGCCGCGCGGCCGAGCGACCGAAACCGCAATCGCGACCTGCTCGAGGCGGTGCTGCCGGCCTGCGACGTCCTGCTGCTCGTGGCCACGGCTCAGAAGTACAAGTCGTGGATCGTGGCCCGCGAACTTGCCGCCTTCGCCCCCGGCCGGCCGCTGCTCTTCGTGCAGACGCACGCCAGCCGCGATCCCGACATCCGCGCCGACTGGCGCGTGGAACTGGAGCAACAGGGGTTCAGCGTGCCGCGGATCTTCCGCCTCGACGGCGTCGAGGCGTCACGTCGTGCGGCGGCGATGCTGGAGCCGGAGCCGGGGTTCCGCGCGCTCAACGAGGCGATCGATCAGGAACTGGTGGGCCGCGCCGCGCGGCGCGTGCGGCGGACCGGCGCCATCGACCTTGCCGCCTGGTTCACGTGGCAGGCACGGTCGATGCTCGCTCCCGTGGACGAACCGGTCGCCAGGCTCACAGCCGGCGTCGCCGCGGAGCGGGCGCGACTGGAGTCGATCCTGTCCACGGCCGTGGGGGCGAAGCTCCGTGCCGGTCGCGGTGCCTGGCAGCGGCTGATAAGCGACGAGGTCGTCGCCCGCTGGCATGGCGGACCCTTTGCGACCTTCCTCCACGTTGTCGCGGCGTTGGGCGGGCTCTGGAGGCGGAGCGGCGTGGCGGGCGGTGTCATCGGCCGGCTCCTCGCCGCCGGCGGAAGGCCGGTGGACGTCGGCGGCGGTGGCTGGCAGGCGGTCGCCGAACTCGGCCTCGGCGAGACCGACGTGGAGCAGTCGCGGAGCATCCTGTCCGGCCTCGCCGCCGGCGCGGCGATCGGCGAGCCGCTTGTCGGCCGGCCGCGGATCGACTCCGGACCGGCGCAGGCGGCGACGTCCGCCGTCCTCGACCGCACCGGCGCGTGGCTCGGTGCCGGGATCGCGGCGCTCGTGGCGGAGCGACGCGGGCGGGCGGGGGGCCCGACGCTCCACTGGACGTGCGAGGCCGCCTTCTCGGCCCTCGTGGCCGTGGTGCTCGTCCGCGCGGGCTGGGATTTCTTCGTCGGGCACCTCTGGCAGGGGCGTTCGCAGGCGGGTGAAGGGGGATTGCAGGCGGCGATCGTCTGGGTGCTGCTCTGGGGATTGATGCTCCGCTGGATGGTCTTCGCGGTCGTGCGGCGCGGCCTCGACCGCGACATCACGGCGCTCGTGGGCCGGCTGCCGGCTGCGGGCCTCGTCGATCCCCTGCTCACCGACTTTGCGACGGCCGCCGCCCGGGCCCGCGGCTACCTCGACACGGCCGCGCGGCTCGACGGCGAGGCGCAGCGGCTCGCCGCGGCACTGGGCGAACCGGCAGCCCGGCTCGGCCGGCTGCGCGGAACACAGCCATGATGCGCGCCGGAGTGCTGGTGGTTACCGCCGTCGTCTCGTGCGCCGCGGCCGGCGCCGCGGAACTCGACGAGATCCGCTCGCGGGGCGAGCTCGTCTGGGCCGCGGACCAGGAGGGGGGCGGACCGCACGTGTTCGTCGACCCCGCCGCCCCGGCCAAGCTGACGGGCTTCGAGGTCGAGCTGGCCGCGCTGCTCGCCGGGGAACTCGGCGTGAAGGCCCGGTTCCAGCAGGGGCAATGGGACCGGCTGCCCCTGCTGCTCGGCCGAACGGCCGATTGCGTGATCAACGGCATCGAGCTCACGCCCGGGCGCCGGCGCGACTACCGCTGTTCACGCCCCTACTTCGCCTATGCCCTGCAGCTCGTGGCCCGGCGCGACCGGCCGCCGGCGACGCTCGCCGCGCTCGCCGTGCCGGGCTCCTCCGGCCCGTGGCGGATCGGCGCGCTCACCGGCTCGGCGGCGGAGAGCGCCCTGCGCGATGGAGGCTGGCAGGTGGAGGTGGTCGGCTACGACGGGACCGTCGATTCGCTCGAACAGCTCGCCGGCGGCGTCCTCGATGCGGTGCTGATGGACGACTGCATATTCACGTTCTATGCCGACCGGTTTCCGACCCTGCGCAGCGTCGAACGGCCGTTCGCCGGCGGCGCCTACACCGTGCTCACGGCGGCCGACACGCCCCGGCTCGCGGCCGAGATCGACGCCGCCATCGGCCGCTTGATCGCGGACGGCCGCCTCGAGGCGCTCTACGACCGCTGGGACCTTGCCGGCCGGCAGCAGATGCTCCTGCTTCGCGATGCGGCCGAGGTCCAGCCGGCACCGCGCGGATCGCTCGCCGACCTGGTGCGGGGGACGCTGCCGCTGCTGCTGCGGTCGGCCGGGATGACGCTGCTCCTGTCCTGCGCGGCGTTTCCGCTGGCGGTGCTCATCGGCCTGACGGTGGCCGTGGGGCGGACGTATGGACCGCCGTTCCTCAGGCCACTGCTCGCCGCCTACGTCGAGTTGCTGCGCGGCACGCCGCTCCTGCTTCAGCTGTACGCGATCTTCTTCCTGCTCCCCAAGATCGGGCTCGCCCTGCCGGCACTGGCGGCGGCGATCGTGGGCCTGGCCCTCAACTACTCGGCCTACGAGTCGGAGATTTACCGGGCGGGGCTCAAGGCGATCCCCCCGGGGCAGTTCGAGGCGGCGCTGTCGCTGGGCATGACCCGCTGGCAGGCACTCCGGCACGTCGTCGTGCCGCAGGCGGTGCGAATCGTGATGCCGCCGGTGACGAGCGACTTCATCGCTCTCTTCAAGGACACGAGCGTCTGTTCGGCGATCACCGTCATCGAGCTCACGAAGCGGTACAGCGTGCTCGCCCTGTCCACGGGGCGGATCGTGGAACTGGCCGCGGTCACCGCGGTCCTGTACCTGGCGATGAGCTGGCCGCTGGCGCTGCTCTCCCGCTGGTTCGAACGCCGGCTGGAGCGGCCGGCAGGATCCGGTTCTTGAGTGCCGCACTGCGGAGCCTTCGTCGATGATCACCGTCGCGTCGCTGTCGAAATCCCGCTCCGGCGGCCGCGTGCTCGAGGACGTCTCGCTGACGGGGGAGACGGGCACCGTGACGGCGCTCGTCGGGCCGTCCGGCAGCGGCAAGACGACGCTGCTCCGCTGCCTCAACGGTCTGGAGACATTCGATGCGGGGAGCCTGACGATCGCCGGCCACCGGCTGGAGGCGGGGCGGCATCCGCCGGCTGCGCTCGAGGCCCTGCGCCGCGACGTGGGGCTGGTGTTCCAGCAGTTTCACCTGTTTCCGCACCTCTCCGTGCTCGACAACGTCGCGCTCGCCCCGCGGCTGGTGTGCCGCCGCTCCCGCGCGGATGCGCGGGACCTGGCCCGCGGTCTCCTGGACCGCGTCGGCCTCGGGGCGTTCGCGGCCGCGCGGCCGGCCACGCTCTCCGGCGGCCAGCAGCAGCGGGTGGCGATCGCCCGGGCGTTGGCCATGGAGCCGCGGGTCATGCTCTTCGACGAGCCGACCAGCGCGCTCGACCCGGCGATGTCTGCCGAGGTCCTCGACGTGATCGTGGGCCTCGCCCGGGGGGGGCAGACGATGGTCGTTGTGACGCACGACCATGCCTTCGCCCGGCGGGCGGCCGGCTGGATCGTGCTCCTGGAAGCGGGCCGCATCGCCCGCCAGGGCCCGGCTGCGGACATGCTCTGAGCCGCACGCGGGAGCCGCGGGTCAGAAGTCGAGCCGTGCCGAGAACCACTGCCGCTCGTCGATCCGGTCCGCGACCGTCGTGAGGATCGTCGAGAGCGTCTCCGGAACGAGTCCGGCGAAGACACGCCGGCCGTCGATCTCGACCGTGACCGGTTCGTCGAGATCGACGAGATGCGCGTTGAGCAGGATGCTGAACCCGCCGTTCATGTTGAGCGTTCGCAGGCGGATGGTCTGGCCGTCGATCTCGGCCTCGAGGCGGGTGAATATCTGCGGCTTCCGCACCGCCAGCCAGGAAAACTGCCGATTGAAGACCCGCTTCGGCTCCCAGCAGATCTTTTTCGGATACGGGGCGCGCGTGAACTCGCTGATCCAGGCGACCGACTCGGCCGTCGTCTCCCCCGGCAGCCCGTGCCCCTTGTCGGCGTGGAAGGTGTATCGGTGGCGATAGCAGTCCGGATGCCGGGCGGCGAGTTCCGTGAGGATCCGGTCGCACTCGGCGTCGGACCAGGGGGGAGCGGGCTTGTCCTTGCCGCCGTGAGAGAAGGCGATCGGCGTGTTCATGAGATTGCCGACCACGCCCCAGCCCCAGGTTTCCCCGCGGGCATGGCCGACGAGAATCCCCCCAGCCCCAGAAACGAGGCCGGCGAACAGGTCGGCGTTGTGTCCGCCGATGTGCCAGGTGCCGTAGCCACCCATGGAGTATCCGGCCAGGAAGACACGGTCGGTGTCGACCTTCCAGGTGCGCTTGACCGCCCGCAGCAATTCCTTGAGCAGGGACTCCTCGTCCGGGTTGCCGGCCCACTCGGCATACTCCTTCCGCATCACGTCTGGCGCCACGAAGATGAACCTGTCGAGTCGGCGGCGGAACGCCTCCCTCACTTGCGGGCCGCCCATCGTCCAGTCGCCGGCGTCCTTGCCGCCGCCGTGCAGGCTGATCACCACGGGCCAGGGGAGTTCATCGTCCGCGGGCGGCACGGCCGGCGGACGCGCCTTGCGGCAGAGTTCCACGTGCACCGTGGTCTTGAGCGCGCCGAACGCGAACTTCTGCTTGCCTTCCGCGACCTTGCCCCTCGTGCGGGCTGCGGCCATGCAGAGATGCATCCATTCATCCGCGCTGCCCGGCGGAAGGGAATCGCGGCCGGCAAGGGCGGCGAGAACCGCGTCGGTTGCAGCGTCTGGCGCGAAGAACGCGTCGACCTGGCGGGCGAGGAAGTCGCGATTGTCTGCGCCGAGTGGGGCCGCCGCCGGCCGGGCAGCCTGGGCATGGATTTCCGCCCGGTCCGGAAAGCGTTCCGCCAGTTCCAGCAGCATTCCCTGGGCTTGCACCACGAGGCCCTGGCCGCGGGCCCACTCGGCAAGCGCCAGGTGACCGGCGATGTCGTCGCGGCCGAGGGCCCGGCGGCGCTGCGCGAAGTCTTCGCGTTGCGGGCGTTGGGAGCGGTCGATGTCCTGCCGCGTGGCGATCGCGGCCTTGGGCACCTTGTGGGTGAAGCCGCGGTAGATCTCCACTTCGACGTTGCTCTCGTCTTCGCTCTTCACGTCGCCGATGACCCGCCGTCCTTCGCCGCTGCTGATGATGGACTCTGCGCGGGCATGGAGCGTGCCGGTCAGGCATGCTACGAGCAGAGGCACCGTGGCGGGCAGGCTGCTCGGGCTCTGTCGACGCATGTGGTCACCAGTCGAGGCGTGAGAGGGCGGAGGCGACGAACGGACGGACAGGATGGTACTGCGCATGTGGGCACTGTGTCGCCGTGATCGCCAGCTGCCGCACGCGTCACCGCGTTCCGAGCCGGCACGTCTTGCCCAGGTGGCGCCGCCGGCATGACGGGGACCGATGTTTCGTGGCCGGACGCGATTCGGTGATTGCGGATGCCGTTGCGGCCGGGATAATCCAGTTCGCGTTCGGGGACCTTCTCGACATCCATTGGACGGATTTTCGTGGCCACCATCGCCCGCTCTCGCCCCGTCTCGATCCACGGCGTGCACTGGGAATACCTCGTTCCGATCGCCAGCGTGCACCTTCTCGCCTGCCTGGCCGTCACCCCGTGGTGCTTCAGCTGGTCGGGTCTCGCCCTCGCCGCGATCGGCACGAACGTCTTCGGCACGCTGGGCATCAACCTCTGCTACCACCGCCTCCTCTCCCACCGCAGCCTCACCGTGCCGCGCTGGCTGGAGCGGATCCTGGCGACGATCGCGATCTGTTCGCTGGAGGACACGCCCTGCCGCTGGGTCGCCAACCACCGGCTGCACCATCGGCACTCCGACGAGGACCCCGATCCGCATTCGCCGCGCGACGGCGTCATCTGGGCCCACATGGGATGGCTGTTCGAGCGGGCGCCGCAGCGGCGGTCGGCGGCATTCCTGGAGAAATACGCCCGCGACATCCTCGCCGACGGCTATTACCGCAGCCTGGAGCGGCGGCCGTGGGTGGGCGTCGCGATCTACCTTGCCCATGCCGCGGTCTTCGCCATGGCCGGTCTGCTCGTCGGCCGCTGGGTCGGCGGCGACTGGAGCCATGGCCGGCAGCTGGCGGCGAGCTGGATCGTGTGGGGCGTGTTCGTGCGGACGGTGCTCGTCTGGCACATCACGTGGAGCGTCAATTCGCTCACGCACCTGTTCGGCTACCGCAGTTACGTCACCGACGAGGACAGCCGCAACAACTGGTTCGTGGCCCTCGTCGCGATGGGGGAGGGCTGGCACAACAACCACCATCACGATCCGGCGAGCGCCAGCGTGCAGCACCGCTGGTGGGAGTTCGACGTCACCTACTACCTGATCCTGCTCTTGGAGCGGCTCGGACTCGCCACCGACGTCATTCAGCCCCGGCACGTTCGCCAGCGGGGCGGCGCCGGCTCCTGACGGCGCGGAGCAGCCCCGGTTTTCCGTTGCGTCGGCCGCGGCCGCGTGCTAGACTTACGCCAGTTCGGAATCGATGAAGGCGTTTGGCCGACGTGCGCGTCAGGCCGTTTTCGCCGCGATCGCATCTCTCGAAGCGACGTTCCGGGATGGAAGGCCAGGGGCCGTTCTCCCGCAGCTGGAGTCGCTTGGCAGGCCGTGATCCATCGTGGGATCGCCGTGCCATCGTGGCCCTGCTTCCGCTTTCCGCGCGTGTTTTGTGCGCCCCCGTTCCAGAAATGGCTTTTCAGATGACTTCGTTCACCGACCTCGGACTTTCCTCCCCGCTGCTGCGGGCCCTCGCCACTGAGGGCTACGCCACGCCGACGCCGATCCAGGCCAAGGCGATTCCCCACGTCCTCGCCGGCCGCGACCTGTTCGGCTGCGCCCAGACGGGCACCGGCAAGACCGCGGCCTTCGCCCTGCCGCTCATCGAGCGCTTGCTCTCCTCCCCGCGGCAGCGGACGCCGCGCCGCTGCCGGGTGCTCGTGCTGGCCCCGACCCGCGAGCTCGCCAGCCAGATTCACGACAGTTTCAAGGCCTACGGCCGGCACACCGGCCTCACGAGCGTCGTCGTCTACGGCGGCGTCAGCCAGCGGCCGCAGGCCGACGCCTTGATGCGCGGCGTGGACGTGCTCGTGGCCACGCCTGGCCGGCTCCTCGATCTCGTTGGCCAGCGGCTCGCCGACATCCGCTCGGTCGAGTTCCTCGTTCTCGACGAGGCCGACCGGATGCTCGACATGGGGTTCATCCACGACGTCCGCCGGATCGTGGACACGCTGCCCCGCGAGCGGCAGACCCTGTTCTTCTCGGCCACGCTCCCGGCCGAGGTTCGCGGGCTCGCCGACACCATGCTCCGCAACCCGCTCGAGGTGCAGACCGCCCCGCAGGCCACGCCGGCCGAGACGGTGGCGCAGTCGGTGTTTCACGTCGCGAAAAGCGGCAAGAAGGCGGCGCTCGTGTCGCTGCTCCGCGAGGCGCCGATGGACCGGGTGATCGTCTTCACGCGGACCAAGCACGGCGCCGACAAGCTGCAGCGGGATCTCGCCAAGGCGGGCATCGACGCGGCGGCGATCCACGGCAACAAGTCGCAGAACCAGCGTGAGCGGGCGCTGGCCGCGTTCAAGGCCCCGCGGCCGCCGATCCTCATCGCCACCGACATCGCCGCCCGGGGGATCGACGTCGACGACGTCTCGCACGTCGTCAACTTCGAGCTGCCGCACGAGCCCGAGACCTACGTCCACCGCATCGGCCGCACCGGCCGGGCGGGCCGCACGGGGGAGGCCGTGAGCTTCTGCGACCCGGAGGAGCGGCTGCGGCTGCGGGCCATCGAGCGGCTCCTGCAGCGGGCGATCACGCCTCGAAACGCGCCGCCGCCCGGATCGGACGACGATGCCGGTGATGCCGCGGCCGATGCCGAGCGGTCGTCGCGTGGTCGCGGTCGTGGTGGACGTCAGGCGGGCCACCAGTCCGGCCGCCAGCACGCGCACCACAGCGGCCACCAAGGACGGCAGCAGGGCGGAAATGGCGGACGAACCCGGCGCGGACGGTCGCGTGGCGCGACGGCCACGGCCAGCCGCCCCGTCGCGGCGCAGGCAGTTGCAGCGCCCGTGCCGGCCGCCCGCCCCTCGCCTGGCGCCGGAGGTGCCGTCGGCAACGGTCGCGTCAAGCGCCGCTACCGCCGCGGGCTGTAGGCGGACCGTGGTGCGAGGCGGCGGCACTCGGACCGTCGGCCCATGCCCGCCTCGACTTGCGGCACGGGGCGGGTGTTACCGGCGGGCATCGAGTGTGCGCACCGCCTTGTAGGCGAGAATCCGCTCGTCGGCGGTCACCAGCGTCAATGCGTTGATCCGTGCCGTCGCCACGAGCATGCGGTCGGCCGGGTCCTTGTGGAACCTACCCGGCAGTTTGTACGCCTCGATCGCGATACGATGATCGATATCGACGCTCCGGGCCTCCAGGGAATCCATCGCCGTCCGCACCCAGCGGTCCAGGCTGCCCTTCAGTTCCAGCAAGCCGCCCGCCACGAGGCGGGCGATCTCCAGTGACGAGACCGCGGACACGCACAGATCGTCACCGGTCGTCTCGAGCAGAGTTCGAGTCTTGGTGCCGATGGCATCCGGCTGCTCCTGCGTCCAGATCCAGACGTGCGTGTCGAGCAGCAGGCTCACGAGCCGGCTTCCCAGTCGGCCGAGAAGTCGGCATGGACGATGTCGCCCTTGATCCGCATCCGTCCACGTTGCTTGCCGAGCCGACGCCGTGGAACCGGTTCACGGACCGGTTCGATGCGGGCCAGCGGCCGCCCGCGTCGCGTCACGATGATCGGTTCGGCGGTCCGCTGCGCCTCCCGGAGGAGGGCGATGCACTGGGCCTTGAACGTCGATAGGATGACGGTCTTCATGGACGCAATCATACCAGTTCATGTGACCAGGTCAACAAAATACCTCGCGAGCCGCAGCCGTTCTGCCACAACGCGCTGGCCTTGAGCCGGTTCCGGGTGGGCGGCTACCGTCTCGCCCGATCGGATCGGATTCGACCTCGGAGGCCCTGCGATGACTCGGCGGCTGGCTGACCTGCGGATGCCTGTCCTGAGCGTGGTGCCCGTCCGCGTCATGCAGCTGTGCATGCTCTGCATGGCCGCCGGGATCGGCGTGGCGGCTGAGCCGCTGCCGGGGGCGGCGAGCGGCACGGTCGAGGGGCATCCGGCACTCGCCCGGGCGCCGCGGCACACGCGAACCGCGAAGGGCCGCGCCGGTGACGCGGTCAACGTGGCCTTCGTCGGCAGCGAGGAGGAACTGCACCGCGTGCTCGGCTCGGCCGGCTGGTACGCCGCCGATCCGATCACGCTGCAAACCTCGCTGCGGATCGCCGCCGACGTCGTCCTCCGCAAGCCCTACCCGCACGCGCCGGTCAGCGACCTCTATCTCTGGGGCCGCAAGGAGGACGCGGCCTTCGAGCAGCCGGTCGGTGACAGCCCGAAGCAGCGGCACCATGTCCGCTTCTGGCGATCGCGGGAGGTGGACGCCGCGTCACGGCCGCTGTGGCTGGGGGCGGCCACGTTCGACGAGCGGGTCGAGCTCAGCCGCACGGCGGGCATCACCCACAAGATCGCCCCCGACATCGACACCGAGCGAAACAAGCTCGTCCACGACGTCATCCGCAGCGGCCACCTCGACGGCTACTACTGGGTGGACCGGTTTCACGAGGCGGCTGAGGGGAAGAACGGCGGCGGCGACCGCTACGTCACCGACCGCCGGCTCGTGATCGGCGTCATCGGCCTGCGCCGCTAGCCGGCGGCGGGGCGGCGGACTCGTCGATCTCCTTCACGGAGAAGTCGCCGTAGATCGCGATCGCCCGGCCGGCCTTCTCCGCTTTCCACCAGGCGACGATCTGCGTCGCATCCCCCGCCTTCAGGCCCGTGCCGAGGTAGTGGACCTTGATTTCCTGCTTTTCGAGATCGTCGAGGGCTTGTGCCAAGCCAAACCATGGTGCAAGTCGTTGCTCGACGAACTTCATTTTGGCTCCCATGTCGAGTGCCAAGACTTCTTTTCCGGCGGCGTCGTCGAAGACAGCACCTTGCAGGGCGAACATCGGTTCAAAGCCGTCGATTCCGTTCGGCAGATCTCCCTTAAAGTGGTCGGCATAGAACCGCAGGCCCGCGGCGATCGCCTCGGGCGGCGAGACCACTGCGGTGGCTTCCTCGTCCGATTTCTCATGGCGATAGCCCGCAGGCGGGTCGAGCGACAAAAGCGCCGGATCAACCTCGATATCCCACTCGAAGTCCGAGAGCACAGAGGCCACACGCTGGCTTTTGTCATCGTACGACAGCCGGACTTCCTGCTCGACCCGCACGGGCAATTCGGTCGCCGGATCGACGTAGACCCGCATGCTGACCCATTCCGGATCGTCTTCGCCGATCCACTTCTTCGTCATGCGATAGCCACGAGCGGCGACCGTGCCCACCTGCTTACCCTCGATCGGTTCGCCCCATGACCCGTCAGCCTGCCGGAACTTTGTCAGCACATCCGGGCGTTGCCTGCGGTTATCCTTGGCCTCATCGTTCGAAAACGTCGTCGCACTCTTGCCTTCGGTGTCGAGCATGAGGCCGCGATCGTGTGATCAACGAGCGCGGCGGACGGGTGTTCCGCCACGGCAGAGTCGCGGAGGGATGCTACGGCCGCATCGACGATGGAGTCCGGGTGTGATGGCGGCGTGGTCATCGGAAAGTGCTCCGTGGGGGTTCGGGTTGCGAGTGGAGTGGCTTGGGGGCCGGTGCGGGCGAGCGGTTTTCGAGAAGGGTGCGGAGGCGGCCGCGGGCGCGGTGAATGAGGACGCCGACGTGGCTGGTCGTGATCCCGCAGAGCGTCGCCACCTCGGCATGCGGCAGGGCCTCGATGACGGCCAGCGTGAACACCTGCGCCTGGCGGTCTGGCAGGGCGGTCAGGGCCAGCCGCAGCCGGTCGGCGAGTTCACCCGATGCCGCGCGGTCGGCCGGGCTCGGGGTGGGCGTGGCAAGCGTGGCGGCGGCATCGAGCGGCGCGGACCGGCGCCGGTCGCGGATCCGGCGCCGGATCAGGTCGATCGCCCGCGAGGCGCAGATCTTCCGGAGCAGGCCCGGCCAGTTCGTGACGGCGGCGCTGCGGCTGCCGCCGAGCGAGGCGACGAACGTTTCCCGGAAGCAATCGGCCGCATCGGCCTCGTCGTGGAGGAGCCGGCGGGCGAGCCGCCAGACGGTGTCGCCATGTTCGCGGACGATCGACCCCCAGTCGGTGCCGGTGCAGGGAGTGGCGGCGGGCATGACGGGACTCGCGCGGGTTGGCCGGCGGCCCGCCGGGCGGGCCGGGGCAGGCACGATGCCCACCCAAGAGAGAAGTCGTTGCCGGTGGCCCCGACCTTACACCACGGCGCGAAAGCCGGGCTCTTGTGGTCTTGGGAGTGGGTCTTTGGGAACGTCTTTGCGTACGTCTCTGAGGGCCTGCCACCGGGCGTAATCGTGGCGCACGCGCCCCCGACCGCGGAAAACAAAAAACTCCGCCCGGGACTTTTGGTCCCGGGCGGAGCTCACTGGCCGAAGTCGGGCAACAGATCTCCGTTCGACCTATCGACCGTCAACTCACTTGGCGGCAACCGTCCGGCTCACCGCGACCACCTTGGTCTGCGTCTTGGCAGACGCGGACGCATCGGGGGTCGGAGCAGCCTCGACGCAGCCCTTGCCGGCGCCGCAGGCGGGCTCCGCACCGCAGCCCGGCTCGCAGCAGCCGTTGCCGGCCGAGCAGTCAGGCTCGCTGCCGCAGCAGCCGGTGCAGCTCTTCCGGGCCTTCTTCGCGGCGTGGATCGCCTTGAGGAGGTCACGGATCGGCGTCGGGCACTTCCGCTTCGAGCAGCAGCCGGCGGCAGCACCGCAGCTCGGCTCGCAGCAGCCATTCCCGGCGTCGCAAGCCGGCTCCGCACAGCCGTTGCCGGCTCCGCAGGCAGGCTCCGCACAGCCGTTGCCAGCCCCACAAGCCGGTTCCGCACAGCCGTTGCCGGCTCCGCAGGCGGGCTCGGTGCAGCCGGTGCAGCTGTGCTTCCGCTTGCACTTCTCGAACAGGCCCTTCAGCCCGCCGAAAAGGTCATGCTTCTTGAACTTCCGGACCCCGCAGCACGAAGACGCACCGCAGGCCGGCTCGCAGCAGCCGTTGCCAGCATCGCAGGCCGGTTCCGCACAGCCGTTGCCGGCTCCGCAGGCAGGCTCTGCACAACCATTGCCGGCTCCACAGCCGGGCTCACAGGCGCCCGCACAGCCGTTGCCGGCTCCGCAATCGGGCTCACAGCACGAGGTGCAGCCCTTGTGGCCGAGCATCTTGTTCAGAAGCTCGAACCCGAAGGACTGGCTACAAACGGTGACACCGAGAACCAGTGCACCGAGAAACATCATACGCTTCATCGAGCCACATCTCCTTTGCTTGCGGATCACGCGAGAGTCGACGTCCCGTTCGCGAGGTTCGTCACCCCGAGGTTGTGATCCACGAACTGTTCCGCGGCAGGCCTGTCGAGCCATTCCGTGACTCGATTGATCGCAGGTTGCTGCCGCCCCCTGGTTGCCCGACGGGCACAGTGATGCCCCGGGGGACAAGGGGGCTATCGGCGACTTGGGGAAAGCGGCTTGAGCATCGTCGAAGTATTTTTCACGCCCCCGTCCGGGCCTGCGCATTGCGGAAAACATGCGGCGAAACCGCATCGCGCAAGGTCTGCGGCGCAACGCCTCACGACCCGCACAGCTTCGCGCGTCGAGGCGGCAAAGTTTGACATTCCGGATCGCGGCCGGTGTTCGCGCGTCACGTTTCCGCCGGCGAGTCGTGTTTCTTGACAGTCGTTGCCCAGCCGGTAAACTCCCGCTCGACTCTGGTGGCCTGGTGCGAGCAGCTGCTCCTGCCCGGCAAACAGGGAACTCCGGTGTGAATCCGGGACGGCCCCGCCGCTGTGATCGGGCGATTTTCTGCAAGCCACGTTCAGCGTGGGCCCAGAAGAGAAGGTCGGCTGCATTCGATCCATTGCATGTCTCCTGCTGCTTGCGGGAGGGGATGCGAGAAGGACGCAGCCGCCGAAAGCCCGAAAGTCAGAAGACCTACCAGTGTCGGGAGTCTGCCGGACCGCGAGGGCGGAATGGTGGGCACGGTCGTGCGAGCGGCCGGTCGCTGAACACGCTCAGGATCCGCTGCTGCAAGCCCGCGCTTCCGTTCCCTGCCGCTCGTGCGCCCGCACGCGCGGTCTGCGGTTGGGGGTGTGCGCTTGCCAGGCGGCCATGTCATGGAGTTTCAGGCGCGGACACGACGGAGCGGCATGACGCTCGTCGAACTCTTGGTCGTCGTGGCGGTCTTGGCCGCGCTCGTGGCCCTGCTGCTGCCGGCCGTCCAGTCCGTCCGCGAGGCGGGGAGGCGTCTGCAGTGCGCGAGCCACCTGCGTGAAATTGGCTGCTCCCTCCATGGCCACCTGCTCGCCAAGCGGGTGTTTCCCGTCGGTTGCCTGGAGTGGAAGGCCGGCACCGGCGGCACGAGGCGCTGTTTCGCCTGGAGCGCGTTCATTCTGCCGTGGCTGGAGCAGCAAAGCCTCGCCGACCGGATCGACTTCTCCAAGCCCTACGATCATGCGGCGAACGCCGCCGCCGCGGCGGTTCCGCTGCCGATCTTCGCCTGCCCTTCGGCGGGCCGCAGTCCGCTGGTGGGTGGCCTCGGGGGCAGCGATTACGGCGGGCTCAACGGGGAATCGATCCGGTCGCCGAACAATCCCGCCAAAGGCGTGTTCATCAACGACCGGGGGATCAGCGAACGCGAGATCAGCGACGGTCTTTCCAACACGCTGTTCGTGGCCGAATGCGCCACGGGTTCGTGGAGCGACGGCCAATGGATCAACGGCCGGAATCTGTTCGACCAGGCCTACGCGGTGAACTGGCCGACATGGGAGGATGAGATCCGCAGCCGCCATCCCGGCGGCGCCCACGGGCTGTGCGGCGACGGCGCCGTCCGCTTCATCGCCGACGCGACCGATCCGCGGATCCTGGCCGCCGCTTGCACGCGGAACCGGGGCGAACCGGATCCGACTCCCTGGTCCCAGCCCTGACGAAATCGACTTTCCGCCCGCCCGGAGGTGCCGCTACTCGCCCATGACCTTGCCGCACCGCAGCCCCGCTGCGTGCCGGACTTTGTCGTCGCCGCCGGTCGTTCGTACCGGCTGCGGGTAGCAGCACCCCGTTGGCCTTCTTTTCGGAAAGTGTACGTCATGCGTTCTTCAGGGTTTCATGTCCGGTTTCATGCACGGTTGTGTGTCATCAGCGCGTCGCTCGCGTGCCTTCTTCTCTGCTCGGCCGTGCGGCCCTGCCGGGCGCGGGCCGAGGTCGTCACGTTCGAGGATCTCACCGTGCCGACGGCAGGCTACTTCAACGGCATTCCTGACAGCGCGGTTCCCGGCCAGTCTGGGACCGTTCCGTGGACGTCGGGGAGCGTCTCGTTCGCCAACACCTACACCTATGACGCCACCTATCTCTACAAGGCCTGGGCGGGTTTCGCCTATTCGAACGTCGCAGTCACGGGGAGTGCCGTGTTCACGAACCAATATGCGTCGCAGCCCGGGGGGGGCTTTGCCTCGGCGAACTACGCCATCGCCTACCAGTCATCGTTTCCGCCATTTCTCCCGGCGATCACGCTTCCCAGTCCCGCACGGGTATCGGGCTTCATGATCGGCAACACGACGTACGCCTACGGGAGCATGCAAAACGGCGACCGGTTCAGCGCGCCGCTGGCCACGGGAACGGGCTTCTTTTCCACGACTGCCACCGGTTTTCTCAGCGGCACGGTCACCGACTCGGCGACCTTCTTCCTCGGAAAGCCACTCGGGGGGGATCAGCCGGCCGAAATCCTCGCCGGCTGGCAGTGGTTCAGCCTCGAGCCGCTGGGTGTCGTCGACCGGATCGAGTTCTCGTTTGCCGGAAGCTCGCAGGATGACTACGGCCTGACGACACCGACCTACTTCGCGATGGACAACCTGACGATCTCCGCCGTTCCGGAGCCGGGAACCTGGGCGCTGCTCGGCGCAGGCGTTTCTGCATGGTGGTTCGTTCGCGGCCGCAGATGGGGCGGCCGGACATGAACCCGGAGACCGTTTCCCGCGCCGCCGTGCTCGACCACAACGCCCGGGCCTGGGACCGGCTCGCGGCGGCGGGCGTCGAACTGACGCGGCCCGCCGCCGACGAGGCTTTTGCCGATGCCCGCAGTTGGCTCGGCACCGGGGGCCCGGCAGGCCGGCCGTGGATCCCGGAGCGGCTCGACGGCCTCGAGGTCCTGTGCCTCGCCGCCGGCGGCGGCAAGCACGGCCCGATCTACGCCGCCGCGGGCGGCCGCGTCACCGTGGTCGATCTCTCGGGCGCGATGCTGGCCCTCGACCGGCAGGTGGCCCGCGAGCGCCGCATCGACCTGGAGATCGTGCAGACGTCGATGGACGACCTGGCGATGCTCGGCGCGGGCCGGTTCGACCTCGTCATCCATCCGGTCAGCACCTGCTACATCCCCGACGTCGGCGCGGTGTTCGCGGCGGTGGCGTTCGTCACCAAGTCACAGGGGCTGTACATCAGCCAGCACAAGTCGCCCCCGAGCCTGCAGGCCGGGGTCGGCCCCAACGCATCCGGTCGCTACGAACTGCGGTATCCGCAGGGGAGCCGCGAGCCGCTCCCGCCGGAGCCGCCATCGCGGCTTCGGGAGGCGGGCACTCAGGAGTTCGTGCACCCGCTCTCGGCGTTGCTCGGCGGCATCTGTCGGGCGGGGTTCGCGATCGAGGACGTGTCCGAGCCCGATCACGCCTGGCCGGGAGCCGAGATCGGCTCGTTCGCCCATCGCGCCGCCTTCCTGCCGCCGTACATCCGCGTTCTCGCCCGGCGGATCGGTGGCCCGGCGGCGGCCCCCCGCATCGTGCTGCTACAACAGTAGTCGGCCGCAGCGCCAGATGCCGGCCTCCCCGCCCATCGAGAGACACTCCGTCCATGATCTGCCTCAACGTCCTTCTTCTCGCCAAGGATCCGGCCGACGTGCCCACGATCCGCGATCACCTGGCCGCCGCCATGCGCAAGAGCCGCACGGAGCCGGGCTGCCTGCGGTTCGACGTTTACCACTCGAACACGGAGCCGCGCCGGTTCGTGCTCGTCGAGCACTGGGCGTCGCCCGAGGCCCTCGACGCCCACCGGCTCGCCGAGGCCTACACCACGATCTACAAGCCGCACGTCATGCCGCTCATCGAACGCGAGGGGCATCCGGCGACGCTCCTCGACTGACGCGGCCATGATCCTCCTCATCGACAACTACGATTCGTTCACCTGGAATCTCGTGCAGCGGTTCGGCGAGATCGCTCCCGACCTGCCGGTGGAGGTGGTCCGCAACGACCGCATCACCTGCGCCGACATCGCCGCCAAGTCGCCACAGTTCCTCGTCATCTCCCCCGGCCCCTGCACCCCGGACGAGGCGGGCATTTCCTGCGACGCCATCCGGCGGTTCGCCGGGAGGATGCCGATCCTCGGCGTCTGCCTCGGCCACCAGTCGATCGGCCAGGTGTTCGGCGGGACGATCGTCCGGGCTCGACGGCTGATGCACGGCAAGGTGGACCGGATCGAGCACGCGGGCGAGGGGCTGTTCGCCGGCCTGCCGAGTCCCCTGGAGGCGACCCGCTATCACAGCCTCGTCATCGATCCGCCGACGCTGCCGAAGGACTTTGCCGTCGATGCCTGGTCCACTGCCCCGGACGGGTCGCGGGAGATCATGGCAATCCGCCACCGCACGCTCCCCGTGTTCGGCGTGCAGTTCCACCCCGAGAGTTTTCTGACGCCGGCGGGCTACGACCTGCTGGCGGCGTTTCTCTGCCGCCGTGTGCCGGCGGCGGTCGGCTCGACCGCGACTACGACGCCATGATCGACCTCGCCGCCGCGATCGAACTGGTGGAACGCACGGCCGCGCCGCTGCTGCCGCGCCGGCAATCGCTCCTCGACGCCTGTGGGGCCGTGCTCGGCGGGCCGGTCGTGGCCGACTGCGATTCACCCCCCTGGGATCGGGCGATGATGGACGGCTTCGCCGTGCGGTCGTCCGACTTCGTCCCCGGAGTCCGCGAGACGGTGGACCTGGAGGTGATCATCGACCTCGCGGCCGGCGACGTCAGCGGCGTGACGGTGCGGCCCGGAACCTGCGCCCGGATCATGACCGGCGCGCCGGTGCCCGCCGGTGCCGACGCCGTCGTGCCGATCGAATGCGCCGTGGACGGCACGGCGGCGACGCACGCCGGTGACCGGGTGCGGCTCAGCGACGGCCGGTTTCGGCCGGGACAGCACGTCGCCCGGTGCGGCGCCGCGTTTCGGCGCGGCCAGGAGGTGCTCCCCGCCGGCAGCAGGCTCGGAGCAGCGGCGATCGGCCTGGCCGCCGAAGCAGGGGCGGTGAGCGTGATGGCGGTGCCGCGACCGCGGGTGGCGATCCTCTCGACCGGGAGCGAACTGGTCGCGCCGGAGGTGGTGCCCGGGCACGGGCAGACGCGGAACTCGAACGCGCCGATGCTGGCGGCTGCCGCCACGCTTCTGGGTGCCGAGCCACTCGTGCTCGGCAGCGTGCCGGATCGGTCCGAAGCGATCCGGGCGGCGGTGCTGCACGGGCTTGAGGCCGATCTGCTCGTGCTCTCCGGCGGCGTCTCTGCGGGAGATCTCGATCTCGTGCCAGACACGTTCGTGCGGTGCGGCGTGGAACAGGTCTTTCACAAGGTCCGGCTCAAGCCCGGCAAGCCGGTCTGGTTCGGGATCCTGCGGCGGACCGGCGCCGCGCCGCCGACGCTCGTCTTCGGCCTGCCGGGCAATCCGGCCAGCAGTCTCGTCTGCTTCGAACTGTTCGTGCGGCCCGCGATCCGCATCCTCGCCGGCCGACCGCGTGCGGAGTGGCATCTGCCGCGGGGCCGTGCGGTCCTCAAAACGCCGGCGAAGGCCGCCGCGGATCGGCCGGTGTTCCTGCCAGCCCGCCTCGAGAGAGTCGCCGCGCCGCCGTCCGCGGCTGGGTCGTCCCTCGAGGCGATTCCGTTGCCGTGGACCGGTTCGTCTGACCTGCTCGGCCTCGCCGTCGCGAACGGCCTGATCGCGCTCGCCGCGGGGGGCGGCATGCACGCGGCGGGCACGGAGGTCGAGGTCGTGCTCCGCGACTGATCAGTAAAAAGCCTCCTCAGCGGAATCTGTGGGTGAATTCAGCGGGCTATTGGTGCCAGCCACCAAATCTGGGCAATCTGCCAAATTACCCAGATTTGGTGGCTGGCACCTTTTTTAGCTTTTTTAGCTGGCACCTTTTTTAGCCGGGCAGGCTGCGGTGGAAGTGGACGTGCTTCCAGCCGTTGGCGACCTTCTTCCAGATCCGCGTCTCCTCGCAGGTCGTGGTCACCGGATGCCCGGCGGCGTCGAGCTTCTGCACGAGCCGCACGTAGGCCACCAGTGCCACGTCGTCGGAAAGCATCTTCACCATCGGCGAGGCGAGCGTCGTCGTCGTCGGTGCGGCCGACTTGCCCGCCGCACCGGCGAGCTTGAAATAGAACTCGTGAAACGGCTGGCCCGCCACGAGGTGGCCGCGGGCCTCGGGCTCGAAACAGGTAATGTCCTCGGCGACGAGTTCGCGGTAGGCGGGCCAGTCGGCGGCGGCGATCGCCGCGAGCAGGCGGCGGTTGACGGCGAGGACGTCGTCGGCGGGGGAGGACATCGGTGCGGCTCCGGGGATGGAGGACGGCTCCAGGAATGCAGGACGGGGACGGTCAATTCAGGACGGGGCGTGCTCGACGAGGCCGAGACCTTGGAGCTTTTCCAGGCACTCGTCCCGTTCGCGACAGCGGGCGAGATCGCGCCACGACGGATCCTGCACCGCCAGAAAGTCGGCGACCGGTGCCGGCAGCCGGCTGCCCGCGGCGGCGAGCCGGGCGATCACGCTGCGGTCGAGCCGCGTCAGTCGCAGCGCCTCGACCCGGTAGTCGAGAAACGCCTCCCAGGCCAGGGGAAAGAGCGGGGCCACGATCTCGCGACCGATCGCCTCCGCATAGCGGCGGATCTCCAACTGGGCGTGCGGCTCCATCCGCAGGGCGAGGAAGTGAAAGAGGTTGTGGAGGTCGATTTTCCAGTATGCCTCGGTGTAGGTGGAGAGGGGCAGATCCTTGCGGGCCTGCTCCCGGGCGATGCCGGCCTCGAGCCGTTCTTCGTAGATCCGCCGGGCGTGGTCCTGGAGCTCGCGCTCGGCCGCGGTGAACCGTTCTCCGGTGGCGGCGGCCAGCGGCTCCGCGGACCCTTGCCGGTTCGAGGTCGCCTGGGTCCGCCAGTCGGCGGCGTCGGTCGCCTGCGTCGAATCGATCGCCAGCGAGTAGCGGGTCGAGTATTCGTTGACGCTGGCGGTGCGATGGCGGATCCACTGCCGCCAGCAGTCCATCGGCACGCGGACGATGAACTTCAGTTCGGCCATCTCGAAGGGGGTCGTGTGGGCGTGCCGCATGAGGTAGCGGATCAATTGCCGGTCGTCGCTGACGGCGCGGGTGCCGGCGCCGTAACTGACTCGCGCCGCCTGGACGATCGCGGCGTCGTCCCCCATGCAGTCCACGAGGGCCACGAAGCCGTCGTCGAGCACGGGAAGCTTTTTCCAGCGGAGCGCGGAAACGAGCGCGGCGCGGTCGGCGGCCGAGTCCGGGGCCGCTCCGGCGGCGGGCTTGGAGACTGCTGCGGAAACAAACTCTGGCATCGGCGCGGGTGCCCTGCGTGGCGAGAAGGTCACAGCATGCGGCACGGTCGCGGCAGGGTCAATCCTTGGCCAGCAACTCCTGCAGCAACTGGGCGAGCCGGCGGGCGTCGTCCGACGTGCGGATGGTGTCGATCCGCGACTGGGGCACGCCGAGTTTGCCGAGCGCCGTCACCACCGATCCCCAGAGTTTTTCCCGTTTTTTCCCCTCGGCCAGGTACAGGTCGGTGACCTGCTCGCCGAGCCGCTGGAGCAGGGCGGTGTCGAGGTTCTCGTAGTAGTTTTTGACGATCGACTGCTGGTATTTGCTCAGTTCAGCCATGGTCCACCCCGGGCCGCTGGAAGGAGTCGCAGGAGCGGACTACAGTATCGGCGTGCTGGATCTGTTCCGTCGAGAGAATTCCATGCCCACGATCACGTTCACGAACGAAAAGAAGGAAATCCAGGTTCCCAACGGCGCGAATCTGCGGGCCGAGGCCCTCCGGGCGGGGGTCGGTCTGTATCCCGGGGTCCACAAGGTCGCCAACTGCCACGGCCTGGGCACCTGTGGCTCGTGCCGCGTCCTCGTCACCAAGGGCATGGAAAACACCAGCCCCAAGGGGTTGCTCGAGGCGGCGCGGCTGGCGGTCTCGCTGGCCTATGTGGGCAACGAGCAGACGATGCGTCTCGCCTGCCAGACGCGGGTCGAGGGGGACATCACCGTCACAACCCGCCCCCCCCTGAACCTGTTCGGCGAGAATTTTTTCAGTTAGCCGTCAGCAGGGCTGGCTGACCGGGCCTGCATGAAGTGGACCGGGCGAGCATGAAGCAGGTGATCGCCATCGTGAAGCCGTTCCTCGCCGAGCGGGTGCTCGAGGCGTTGCGGCTGGCGCCGCTGGAGGCCTGCACGGTTCGTGAGGTTAAAGGCTACGGCCGGCAGAAGAGTTATCTCGACCAGTACGGCGACAGCGAGTATTCGCTCGCCTTCCTCCCCAAGGTGGAAATCCAATTCTGGGTCGACGATGCCCGGGCTGACGAGGTGGTGGAGCGGATTCTCCAGGTTGCCCGCACCGGCCGCATGGGGGACGGCAAGGTGTTCATTTTGCGGTCCATCCGGGATCTTCATGGGTAGAGCCGTAAACCACCGCAGTAGAAGTAGATCACGTCCTTGAAGTTGCCGACGTTCCGGTAGCCCCCTGCCCGACGCTTGATGGCCATGATCTTGCTATTGA
>Ga0315906_10000176_pt1 | contig 106845 bp, 102 predicted proteins | sample LakEriMetagenome_4_FD_203526 | JGI IMG/M metagenome (GOLD analysis project Ga0315906, IMG submission 203526) | Freshwater fungal communities from buoy surface, Lake Erie, Ohio, United States - Buoy 2 MA122 | ecosystem: Environmental > Aquatic > Freshwater > Lake > Lake biofilm | place: USA...
CGCGAGCGGCCGCACATGGCATTGAAATACAAAACGCCCGATGCGGTGCATCGGGCGTTTCCATAGATCATTTACAATCAAAAATATGTCCTGATTAACTGTCAACCCATATCAGGACGGGTCAAGGGCTGACTCAATCCTGACTACCACCTGCTGTTTCCCGGCGCGCCGCCCACAGACCGACCGCCGCAACCACAAAGGGCAGCAGCAACAGGAAAATAAACGAACGGTCGACACCGGCAAAACGCTCCTGCCACGCGGCAAGACTGAACATCTCGTAAACCACGCTGTTCAATCCCCAAAGGCAGAGCACTGCGACCAGAGTTGGCGGCACCGCAGCCACAAACAGACCGAGCAGGTTGATCGAATGATCCGCAAAACGATCCTTGAGAATCGCGTAGCCGGCGGGGTTCGGCGCATTGGCGATGACGGTGAGACCGCCACCTGCCAGGGCGCCGGCGACCAGTGCATACTTGAATTCATCACTGATGCCTTCGACCATCGAGCCCAGATACGTCAGCGCTGCGTTATCGGTAACCGCCGTGAGCAGGGTCGCCCCGAAGAACAGCGTCGAGCCGCTCATGCCTTCCAGCAATTCCTGCAGCCACCACTGCTGCTTGCCGCCCAGCACCACCAGACCCGCCAGGAAAAACGCCACCATCAGCGCTTCACGGATCATCAAGCGGTCATGATGCCGCTTGTAAGCCTCGGCCAGCCCCAGAAACAACAGGAACAGGCCCATGAAGACTTCTGGGTCATGATTCGCAAAAACCACACCTGCGAGCAGCACCAGGTTGATCGCCACCAGTGCCAACGGCACTCGCGGCGCACGCGCCGGCCGCTGCACCACCGAATCCGTTGCCGCAGCCTGCTTGAGTTCACGATGGAACAAGACGGTCAGCAGGCCGGCGTTGATAATCACGGCCAACGCCACTTTCCAGCCGAAAGTCGCAAACATGAACGCGCTGCTCCACTCCCACTTCGCCGCCACCATCAGCACCGGCGGCGCCGCAAAATTGGTAAGCGCGCCACCGATCGACACATTGACGAACAACACCGCGATGGTCGCGTATTTGATGCGTGCAGAAATGTTTTGCGCAAACACCCCGTCGCGCAGCATCAAAGCAGCGATGGTCATCGCCGCCGGCTCGGTAATGATCGAACCCAGCATCGGCACCATCGACAGGCTCAGGAAAAACATCGCCAGGCTGCGCTGCAGCGGCATCGCCTTCGCAGAAACATGGACCAGATCACCGGTGAACTGGGTGATGGGCCGGCTTGCGGCAATCACCATGATCACGAACACGAACATCGGCTCGATGAAACGCTGATCGTCCAGATAGGTCGTCATGCCGCCCCAGCCCCAGGCGAACGTCATGAAACCGAGCAACAGCAGCGCCCAGAACCCGAATACCGCCTCGACCTCGCCGAGCAGGTGCCACAGCCCCGAGTGCGCGCGGTCGGTATGCGCAAGTCGCTCGAAGTACCGTGTGGCAAATGTGTGGGCAACGGCAAGGCCGAACAGCACGGCGCCGATGATCTGCAATGTAGTGGGATTAATGGTGTTCACGGTTCCTCCCTGGGTTGCGGGGTTGGCAGTTTTTACGCCGCCTACGATAATCACCCGCATGACCTGCCGCCATCGGCAGGGTTGCGTAAGTAATTACCCGTATTGACCCTTTGCCGCCGCTCTCCGAGAGTCCGTCCTGTCATGAATGCTTCCCGCTACCTGCGTGACGCCGTGCTGTTCGCGCCCTGTTACGTCGCGCTCGACTGGGCGAGCTACATCGATCCCATCGGACTGTTCAACATCACCCCCTGGAACCCGCAACCGGCACTGGCCATTGTCTGGCTGATGCTGGGCGGCCTCGGCAATCTGCCCGCAGTCATCGCCACCATCGTTGCCTCCGAGTTCATCGTTCGCGAGGCCCCCGGCGGAATTGCCGTGGCGCTGCCGATGGGCTTGTTGCTCGGCAGTTGCTATGCGCTGATGTCATGGTCGCTGCGCCGCACGATGCACGGCGTGGCCCTGCGCACACTCCCGCAGCTCACCGCTTTTACCGGCATCGTATTTGCCGGCGCCGCGCTGATTTCGGCGCTGTTTATCGGCATGCTCCGCCAGTCTGACATGTTTGGCGAACTGCCTTTCCTCGAAGCCTGGTTGCGCTTCTGGATCGGCGATGCCGTAGGCATCCTCGTCACCGCACCGCTGCTGCTTGCCGCGACCGACAGGAGCCGCCGCAGCGGCCTCGCCGCCCTGCCGCGGAGCCCCGAAGCCTGGTTCCAGCTCTTTGCCCTGTGCAGTACGCTGTGGCTGGTATTCAAAGGACTCGCGGGAGACCCGGCAACCCACTTCTACCTGCTGTTCCTTCCCCTCATCTGGATCGCGATCCGCTCCGGCATGAACGGCTCAATCGTAGCTACTGCAATCGTCCAATTGGGCGTGGTATTCGTCATCCATGATGAAGCCGTGACGATTTCCTCCCTGGTAGAACTGCAAACGCTGGTGGCAACACTGACACTGACCGGCCTGTTCCTCGGCATGATGGTGGACGAGCGCAAACGCGCCGAGGAAAGCCTGCGCCTGAGCCTGAGGCTTGCCGCTGCCGGCGAGATGGCCGGCGCGATCGCCCACGAAATCAACCAACCACTCACCGCACTCGCCAACTACGGCCAATCCGCGCGGATGCTGATCGCAAGCGGCAATTCACAACAATTGCCCGAAGTCCTTGGCAAGCTGCTGGGTGAAGCGGAACGCGCCGCCAGCATTGTCAGACGGTTGCGCGATTTTTTCCGCAGCGGCAGCACGCGCCTCGAAACGGTAACGGTTGACGAATTGCTTGCGACGGCGCGCCGCATCGGGCGCCAGCTCATCGGCGACCGGCCAATCCAATTGGACATCGGCCAGGGCGGTGACATGCCGGTGCTTTACGTCGACCGGCTGCAGATCGAGGTCGTATTGCGCAATCTGATCGCCAACGCCGTCGAAGCGCTGGCGGCCACCGGGGATGGCCGTGGCGTAATCCGCATCACCGCGCAACCCCGGGGCGCGCAACGGGTTGCCCTGACCGTGCTCGACAGCGGCCCCGGCATTGCGCCGGGCCAGTACGAACGCCTGTTCAAACCTTTTGCCTCCGGCAAACCCAGCGGCATGGGCCTCGGCCTTGCAATGAGCCTTGCCATTGCTGAAGCGCACGGCGGCTCGATCGAAGCCGGCGAAGCCGGTCGCGGGGACTTCCGACTGATACTGCCATGCCAACAGAACACCTGACCGTCTATATCGTCGATGACGATCCTTCCATTCGCGACTCGTTGTCGCTGATGCTCGGCCTTTCCGGTTATCGCGTTTCGCTGTTTGCCGACGCCGAGTCTTTCCTCGCAGCCTGCCAGCCGGGCTGGACCGGCTGCGTGGTCGCAGACCTGCGCATGCCGGGTATGACCGGCATCGAACTGCAGACCGAACTGAAGCAGCGCGGAAGCCCGCTGCAATTCATCATCATTACCGCGCATGGTGACGTTGCCACCGCACGCACGGCTTTCCAGGCGCACGCTGTCGATTTCCTGGAAAAACCCTTTGACCACGCCGAATTGATCAAGGCCATCGAGACCGCTTTCGCCGCAGAACAGCGCCGCCTTGATGAAGACCGCAAGTCCAGCACCGACCGCGAAAAACTCGCTGCGCTGACCTTACGCGAACGCGAAGTGCTGCAACTCGCCGCGCGCGGCCTGCACGCCAAGGAAATCGCCCGTGACCTCGGCATCAGTCCGAGAACAGTCGAAGTGCACAAGGCGCGCATCATGGCCAAGCTTGGCGCGCGCAATGTCGCAGAACTGGTGAGGCTCGCCGTGGCGACCGGCCAGGACAACGACTGAGAACCGCAATCCGCGAGGCAGTACCGGTATTGAAATGATGCGCAGCGACTTGCCGTCAGCTGAAGCGGAACCTGCGCTCCGCCTCCGGAATCCTCACCGCATCCTTGGTTGAGATGCCCCACTGGTCGATACGGCCGGGCGGCCATTTCCAGTCCTCAGGGGAACCCACCTTGTAGCTGTCCGTCACTTCAGACACCTCCGCGGTGTATTCGACAACCCCGCCGAAAGGCGCGATGAAATAACCAAAGACATTGTTGCCGGGACCGTGGCGACCCGGCCCCCACACCACGTCATGGCCCGCGTCCCGCATGCGGCCAATACCGCGCATGACACCTTCGAAATCGTTCATCTCGAAGGCGATGTGGTTAAGCGAAGACACACCGGAATGCGCGTAAGCCAGCGCATGGTGCTTGCGGTTGCAGCGGACGAAAGTCATCATTTTCGTCCGGTCGGAGACCTCGAAGCCCAGCGCCTCTTTGACGAAACGCTCGCAGCCACCGACATCCACTGAATTAAGAACAGCATGGGTAATCTGGAGCGGCCGGTCACGCTCAGGCGGCAATTCAGGTACCTGCACAGCCTCTGCAACAAAACGGTATTTCTGTTTCTCCGGTCCTTCGACGACAAAACCCTCACCACCGCCGGGCGCATCCAACTCGAAAAACGGCTGCAGCGAAGCACCCGCAACGCGGGCCCTCGCCTGCACATCAGCGACTTCGGCGGGAGTGCCGGAGAACTCGATGGCGAGCACTGCCGGCCCAGCAGCTTCGCGCACCGCAAGAATATAGGGATGACTGCCGGTACCGCGAAAAAACAGCGCTCCGCCCTGTGATCCGGCCGGAATCAGCCCCCAAGGCGCCTGCAGAAATTCGGCCGCTTCCTGCACTTTGGGCAGGGCCAGTTCGACGCTGCGCAATCTCATGAGACGCTGCGACCGCAGCAAAACTGCATCACCGCGCCGACTCCAGATTAATTTCCTTGATGAGCCTTTGCCAGCGCTCGGTTTCGTTCTTCAAGTACGCCGTGAACTGCTCGGGCGTTCCGGGCCGCGGGAAAAACCCGAGTTTTTCCAGTCGGTCCTTGATATCCGGGTTGTTCGCGCTATCCACCCAGTGCTTGTTAAGCCTCTGGATGATTACGCGCGGCGTCCCTGTCGGCGCGAGCAGGCCGTGCCAGCCCGCCACAACCACGTCGAAGCCCTGCTCCTTTGCTGTAGGCACTTCCGGCGTCACCGAAATCCGCTGATCGCTGAGCACCGCCAGTGCGCGCGCCTTGCCTGCCCGGAAATGCTGGATTGAAGCCGGCCCCAGGACGATCACCTGCACCTCGCCGCCCAGTACCGCAGTCATCGCCGGTCCGCCACCGCCTTTATACGGCACATGCACCATATCCATTTTGGTGATGCTGTTCATCATCGCCGCCGAGAGGTGCAAGGTCGAACCGACGCCGCTGGTGGAATAGTGGAGCTTCCTGGGATTGGCGCGCACATGATCGACCAGATCCTTCATCGATTTCGCCGGCACCCCGAGGTTGACCACCAGATAATTGGGGGCCTCGGAAATTTGCCCGATCGTGGTCAAGTCCCTCTGCGGGTTCAGTTTCATGTCCGGATAAGTCACCGGGCCGCTGGCGTAAACCAGGGAGGTGATGGTGAAGGTGTAGCCGTCAGGCGCCGCCTTCGATGTCATGTCCAGCCCTAAATAGCCGCCCAGCCCAGGACGGTTATCCGCAATGACCGGCTGCCCGAGCTTTTCACTCAAGCTCTGCGCGACGATGCGTCCGAGAATGTCGGTCGAGCCACCCGGCGGAAAAGGCAGCACCAACCGTAGCGGACGGTTCGGATACTGCTGCTGCGCCATTGAGGGCGCAACCTGCCCGATGCCGAGTAATGCCAGGCCCATAGCCTGCATCAAGGCTGCAGCACTGCGTTTGCAGGCATGGGCGAAGCCACGATCCTGCTGTGAATTGCGGGTATTCGATTGCATTGGGAATCCTCCTCCTCGATATTTAGTGGTGGCCTGTAATTTCCGTGGCTGCCTGTATTCATCCTAGCATCAAACCCAGCGACGGGCGCGGCACGGGCAAACCGGGCCCGCAAACGGTATCATCGCCATTCATCGCAATCACCAAAAGCAAAAACATGTCCAGCGTCAGCTACGAAAACGCCGCCACTGCGGCCCTCTCCTCCTCCGCACCGCGCATTCTCCAGAACATGCTCGCCCTCGATGATTTCGAGGACGCTGCCCGCCGCGGCATTCCGCGGCCGATCTTCGGCTATATCAACGGCGGCGCCGAAACCAATGCCTCGCTGAGCGACAACCGCGCGGTCTGGGACGAACTGCAGTTCATCCCCAAAACCCTGATCGACACCAGCGCGCGTTCGCTGGCGACCACGCTGATGGGTAAACCATACGACCTGCCCTTCGGTATCCCGCCGATGGGCGGCACCGGCATGGCCTGCGCCGACGGCGATGTCGCCCTCGCCCGTGCCGCTGCGCGCAACAACATTCCGATGGTGGTCAGCGGCGCCGCACTCACTTCGCTGGAACGGGTGAAACAGGAAGGCAAGACCGCCTGGTTCCAGGCCTATCTGCCGGGCGAAGACGATGTCATCAAGGCACTGGTTGAACGCGTCGCCAAAGCCGGCTACGACACACTGGTGCTGACGGTGGACGTTTCCGTGCTGGCCAACCGCGAAAACAATGTGCGCACCGGCTTCAGCACGCCGCTGCGGCCTTCGCTGCGCCTGGCCTGGGATATGGGCATCCGTCCGCGCTGGGCGATGAGCATGCTTTGCCATACGTTGAAACACGGCATGCCGCATTTCGAGAACATGGGCCCGCGCGTGCCGATGATCTCCGCATTGAACCGCCAGGCCGGACGCCGCGACCGCCTGTCATGGCAGCACGTCGACCTGATGCGCCAGCTGTGGAAAGGCAAACTAGTTTTGAAAGGCATCCTCGATCCGCAGGACGCCGCACGTGCGCGTGATGCCGGCGTCGACGGCGTCATGGTCTCAAACCACGGCGGCCGTCAGCTCGACGGCGCGGTGAGCCCGCTGCGCATGCTGCCCGGCGTGAAAGCCAACGCCGGCAATATGGCAGTGATGATGGACAGCGGCATCCGCCGCGGCACCGACGTGCTGAAGGCGCTGGCGCTCGGCGCCGACTTCGTCTTCATCGGCCGCCCCTTCCTCTACGCGATTGCTGTCGGCGCCGAACACGGCGCGCAACATGTCATCAACCTGATGCGCAGCGAACTGATGACCGACATGGCGCTGGTCGGCGTGAGCTCACCGAAGGAAATGCGACCGGAGTTGCTGATGGACCGGCGTGCTTACGATTGGCAGAGCGCCGGCGTGTTTAAAAAATAACCAATAAAAACAATTATTTATTGATTATTTCCGCGGGTGCCGGTTACACCGCCCCCGCGGCCTTCAGCTCAGCAATCTGCACCACCGAGTAGCCCAACTCGCCCAGAATCAAATCCGTCTGCGCCCCGACCGCCGGCACCGGATCCATCCTTGCTTCGAAGCCTTCGAAGGTCGCCGCCGGCAATAGCGCGGGAATCGGGCCCGCCGGCGTATCAACTTCGCGCCAGCGATTCCGCGCCTGCAACTGCGGGTGATCCCAGACCTGGTCCGGCGTATTGAGCCGTGAATTGGCAATGTCGGCAGCATCCAGCTTCGCCACCACCTCATCACTGGTCCACGGCGCAAAGGTGCTCTCGATCAGCGCCACCACTTCAGCGCGCGCGGCCGTGCGTTTGGTGTTGTTGTCATAACGCGAATCCTTCGCCAGTTCCGGCCGCCCCAGCACCTTGTCGCAGAAATTCGCCCACTCGCGTTCGTTCTGGATGCCGAAAAGCACATCACCGTCTTTGGTTCTGAATCGCCCGTAGGGCACGATGGTCGCGTGGTCCGGGCCGCTGCGCCGCGGTGCCTTGCCGGAGTAATGCGTGTAATACAGCGGATGCCCCATCCACTCCGCCATGGTTTCGAACATGGTCAGGTCGATGTGCGCGCCCTCACCGGTGCGCTCGCGCGTGTAGAGCGCGGCAAGGATGGCTGCATAGGCATGCAGCCCGGTGCCGATGTCGGTGATCGAAATGCCGACCTTGGCCGGCGACTCCGGTGTTCCTGTCAGCGACAGCACGCCCGCCTCGCCCTGCACCAACAGGTCATAGGCCTTCTTTTTTGAATACGGGCCGGTCGTGCCGTAACCCGACACATCGCAGACGATCAGCTTCGGATGTTTGGCGCGTAACTCGGCAGCACCGAGCCCCAGACGCTTCGCCGCGCCCGGTGCGAGGTTCTGGATGAACACATCGGCGTCTGCAATCAGCTTGGCCAGAATATTCTTCGCTTCGGGATGTTTGACGTCCAGCGTCAGGCTTTCCTTCGAACGGTTGAGCCAGACGAAATAAGCCGACTGGCCTTTCACCGTCTGATCGTAATCCCGCGCAAAGTCACCGACCTTGGGCCGTTCGATCTTGATCACCCGCGCGCCGAGGTCGGCGAGCTGACGCGAGCAGAACGGTGCGGCGACGGCCTGCTCAAGTGCAACGACGGTGATTCCCACCAGAGGTAACGCAGCCATCAGAACGACCGCGGCATGCCCAGAATATGCTCGCCGACGTAAGACAGGATCAGGTTGGTCGAGATCGGCGCCACCTGATACAGCCGCGTCTCGCGGAATTTGCGCTCAACGTCGTATTCCGCTGCAAAACCGAATCCGCCGTGAGTCTGCAGGCAGGCATTGGCTGCTTCCCATGAGGCATCGGCCGCCAGCAGCTTGGCCATATTGGCTTCCGCACCGCAGGGCTGATTCGCATCAAACAGCGCCGCCGCCTTGTAGCGCATCAGGTTGGCGGCTTCGACATTGACGTAGCTTCGCGCGATCGGGAATTGCACGCCCTGGTTCTGGCCGATCGGGCGGTCGAACACCACGCGGTCATTGGCATACTTGCTCGCCCGATCCACAAACCAATAACCGTCACCGATGCACTCGGCGGCGATCAGGATGCGCTCGGCATTCAGGCCGTCGAGGATGTATTTGAAGCCACGCCCCTCCTCGCCGATCAGGTTCTCGACCGGAATTTCCAGATTGTCGATGAACAGTTGGTTGGTTTCGTGGTTCACCATGTTGCGGATCGGCTTCACTTCGAGGCCGTTGCCGATGGCTTCACGCAAGTCGACGATGAAAATCGACATGCCTTCGGATTTTTTTTTGACTTCCGTCAGCGGTGTGGTGCGCGCCAGCAGGATCATCAGTTCGGAATGCTGGATGCGTGAGATCCATACCTTCTGGCCGTTGACGACATACTTGTCGCCCTTTTTGACGGCGACGGTCTTGATCTTGGTGGTGTCGGTGCCGGCTGTCGGCTCGGTCACACCCATCGACTGCAGCCGCAGTTCGCCGGTGGCGATCTTGGGCAGGTATTTGGTTTTCTGTTCAGCCGAGCCGTGGCGCAGCAGCGTGCCCATGTTGTACATCTGGCCGTGGCAGGCGCCGGAGTTGCCGCCGCTGCGATTGATCTCTTCCATGATGATCGAGGCTTCGGTCAGGCTCAGGCCCGAGCCGCCGTATTCCTCGGGGATCAGTGCCGACAGCCAGCCGGCTTCGGTCAATGCGGTGACAAAGGCATCGGGATATCCGCGCACATCATCGACCTGCTGCCAGTAGGCGCTGTCGAACTGGTTGCACACGGCGCGTACGCCCTCGCGAAGGTCGGCGTAGTCGTTCTGATCTGGAATGGACAACATGGCTTTGATTTCGATTCAAATTAAGAGCCTCATTATAAACGAACACTACCGGCCGACAGGCCGATTGGACAGCCGCGGCAAAGCGTCTAAACTGCCCGTTCCCGAATAAAGGAGTTCGTGTGCAAACCGACAAGCAAACCCGCGCCACCGTGTGGCCGGACCAGATTTTCGAGGTATTTAAAGACGCCGGCATCACGCAAGTGGCCTATGTGCCCGACGCCGGCCATGCCAAGCTGATCAACCGTTGCCAGGCTGAAAAATCCATGCGCACGGTATCGCTGACCACCGAAGAAGAAGGCGTGGCCATGCTGGCCGGCACATGGATGGGCGGCGCCAAAGGCGTGCTGCTGATGCAGTCCAGCGGCGTCGGCAACTGCATCAACATGCTGTCGATGTTCGAGGAATGCCGCTTGCCGCTGCTGATGATCGTCACCATGCGCGGCGTCTGGGGTGAATTCAATCCCTGGCAGATTGCAATGGGCGGCAGCGCCGCCGTGGCACTGGAAAACGCCGGCGTGATCGTGCATTCGGTGGATCGCGCTGAAGACATCAAAGAGACCGTGCATGCCTGCACCGCCCTCGCCTTCAATACACAACGCCCGGTCGCGGTGCTGATCCAGCAGCGCGTCATTGGCTTCAAGAATTGGAACAAGTAATCATGGCCATTAAAAAACCTGCCGAACTCGACCGTCGCAAAGTTGTTGCCGCGCTGCTCGCCGACCGCGGCGATGCACTGGTAGTCACCGGATTGGGCTCACCGACGTATGACACCTACGCCGCCGGTGATCATGATCTCAACTTTTATCTTTGGGGCGGCATGGGCGGCGCCGCGATGGCCGGCCTTGGTCTCGCACTGGCACAACCAAAACGTCGCGTGCTGGTGATCACCGGTGACGGTGAAATGCTGATGGGTCTGGGCTCGCTGGCCACCATCGCCGTTGAAGCGCCGAAAAATCTCGCCATCGCCGTCATCGACAACGGCCACTACGGCGAGACCGGCATGCAGCGCGCGCACACCGGACGCGGCGTCGACATTGCCGGCATGGCCCAAGCCGCCGGATTCAAATCATCGAACACGATCAGCAGCATGGCCGGACTGCAAGAATGGCTGGCCACTTTCCACCGCAAACCCGGTCCGGTGTTCGCCGACATCAAGGTCTCCGCCGAACCCGCACCGATGCGCCTGCCGCTGCGTGACGGCACTGCAATCAAATACCGTTTCAGGACTGCGCTGCTGGGGGCAAAAGCGCTGGGATGAAGTGCTGGTGGTTGCCCCTCACCCTAACCCTCTCCCCAAAAGCTTTTGGGGAGAGGGAATTTGTTGTTGGCGACATTGTTACCACTTCCAAAGGTAGCGCCCCCTCGCCCCGTGCAAACGGGGAGAGGGCTGGGGTGAGGGGCAACCCATGAAGGGAAATTCGCTGCGCGGCAAAGACTTCGCACGCAAACTCAGAAAATCCGAAACGGATGCCGAACGAAAAATCTGGCAGCAACTGCGCAATCGAAACCTGAACGGGACCAAGTTCCGACGTCAGCACCCAGTAGGCCCGTATGTTGTTGATTTTATTTGCATTAACGGAAAGCTCATAATTGAGCTTGATGGCAGCCTGCATCAGCAGCAACTGACTTACGATGCTCAGCGCACTAAATTTCTGGAACAGGCTGGATATCGGGTGATGCGGTTCTGGGATAACGATGTGTTGTTGAATACGGAAAGTGTGATGCAGGCGATATTTGATGCTTTAGTACGCCCCTCACCCTAGCCCTCTCCCCGCTCTACTGGGAGAGGGGACTCGCATTTTTGAAGATAAATGATCATGAATAAAACTTCTCAAGCTCTTAAACAATACAAAATGTTTATCGGCGGCGAGTGGGTCGAAGCCGCCGGCGGTGAACATTTCCCCAGCGACAATCCGTTTACCGGCAAACCCTGGGCCTCGATTCCGCGCGGCGGTGCCGCCGATGCGGCGTGCGCCGTCGAAGCTGCGCACAAGGCGCTGACCAGTGGTGAATGGCCCAAGTGCAATGCGACGAAGCGCGGCGCGTTGCTGCGCAAGCTCGGCGATCTGATCACCGAACACTCCAAAGCGCTCGCCGAAACCGAAGTCCGCGACAACGGCAAGCTGTATGCCGAGATGAGCGCGCAGACCGCTTACATGGCGCAGTGGTATTACTACTTCGGCGGCCTCGCCGACAAGATCGAAGGTTCGGTAATTCCGATCGACAAGCCCGATACCTTCAACTACACGCGTTACGAGCCGATGGGCGTGATCGCGATGATCATTCCGTGGAACTCACCGCTGCTGCTGCTGGCGTGGAAACTGGCACCCGCCCTCGCCGCCGGCAACACGGTGGTGATCAAGCCGTCGGAATACACCTCGACGTCGGCCTTGGAATTCATGAAGCTGATTGAACAGGCCGGCTTCCCGCCGGGTGTGGTCAATGTGGTGACCGGCTTCGGCGCCGAAGTTGGCACGCCGTTGGTGGAACACCCGAAAGTCGCCAAAGTCGCCTTCACCGGTTCCGACGCCACCGGACAGCGCATTTACGAAGCCGCAGCCAAGGGACTCAAACGCGTCAGCATGGAACTCGGCGGCAAGTCGCCGAACATCGTGTTTGACGACGCGCATATCGACAACGCGGTCAAAGGCGTGATCTCCGGCATCTTCGCTGCCACAGGCCAGACCTGCATCGCCGGTTCGCGTCTGTTGGTGCAGCAATCGATTCACGACCAGTTCGTCGACAAGCTGGTGGCGCTGGCGAAGACCGCAAAGATGGGCGACCCGATGAGCATGGATACCCAGGTCGGCCCGGTCACCAATCCGCCGCAGTTCAAAAAAATCCTCGACTACATCGACATCGCCAAGGGCGAAGGCGCCAAAGCAGTCCTCGGCGGTGCCAAAGCCACGCGCCCGGAGTGCGGCAACGGCTGGTTCGTCGAACCGACGATCTTCACCGGCGTAAACAACGCCATGCGCATCGCACAGGAGGAAGTCTTCGGGCCGGTGCTGTCGGTGATCCCGTTCAGGGACGAGGAAGAAGCCATCGCCATCGGCAACGACGTGGTCTACGGCCTCGCCGCCGGCGTGTGGACGCAGAACATGCGCCGCGCCTTCCTGATGAGCGAAAAGCTGCAGGCCGGCACGGTTTGGGTGAATACCTACCGTGCGGTGTCCTTCATGTCGCCCTTCGGCGGCTTCAAACGCTCGGGCATCGGCCGCGAAAGCGGTCAGGACATGATTTACGAATACCTGCAGACCAAGAGCGTGTGGATTTCCACCGCAACCGAAGTACCCAACCCCTTCGTATTGCGTTGATGCGTCCTTGAGGATACTGGTCAAGTCCCTGCTCGCCGCCGGATTCGGCCTGCTCCTGGCCGCAATGTGGCTGCGTCACGACCTGCCTGCCCCGGAACGGCTACTCAACAGCCTGCAGCAGGAACCGGAGCAGGTTGAAGTGCGCGAGCCGCCGTTCCATACAACTGTCGGCGGCGTGACTTACACCGTCCAGCCCCTCTACCGCTATGAACTGCACGGTCTGGTGGTCAGCATGCACGACACCAGTACGTGGTGGAACTACATTCACCGCGAATGGAATGACAAACTCAACGTGGTCGATTTCTGCGTGATCTGGGGGCGCAACGCGAGCAGCGGCGCTTACCGGAAGATCAGCTACTCCAGCGGACAGTTCGTCTGTTACTTCCAGGCGCCCGATCAGGAATCGTTCCAGGCTTTCGATATGGCCGGCCTGTCCAACAATCATGTGCTGACCGACGACCCGTTGGTCGCAAAGCGGCTGCGCTCGGTGCGCGTCGGCGACCAGATCCGTTTCAGCGGTTACCTCGCCGAATACGCGCACAATCACAACGGCCAGCCGTTCAAACGCGGCACCAGCACCGTGCGCAGCGACACCGGCAATGGCGCCTGCGAAACTGTCTACATTAAAGACTTCGAAATCATCCGCCACGGCGGCGGTCCCTGGCGCTCGATGTTCTGGGTCGCGTGGGCGTTGATCGGCGCAGGGATTATCGGCTGGTTCAGGCTGCCTTTGAGCCAGCATTAGCACGACCGTTGCCCCCCCAAAACAAAAAGGACGCCGCGGCGTCCTTTTATATTCTGCAGCGCAGTGGTTCAGGCGCCTTCTGGTTTCACAAACCCCGGCGGCAGCGTCTCTTCAAACGCCGGACGCGCGGTGATGCCGGCAGCCAATTTCGCCAGCTTCGGCGCACGGCTGCGCCAATCGTTCGGGTAGCGGAAATCGGTGTACTGGATCGCCACGCCCATCACGATGTCGGCGAGGCCGAAACGGTTGCCAAGCAGGAACTCGCTGCCTTCCTTGATGGTTTTTTCGGCGAGGTCGATGGCGCGGTCGATACGCTTCTCTTCGCGCTCTTTCTTTTCCGCCATCTGCTTCTCTTCCGGACGGCGGTTCTCGAAGGCACGGGTAATGCCTGCGTCGATGATGCCGTTGCCGAGGGCCTGCCACCACTGCGACTGCCAGTAGCCGGCGGGGTCACGCGGGGTCAGTGACTTTCCATCGCTGTGGTCCAGATAATGCACAACGAGGTTGGATTCAAACATATAGCTCTCGGGGCCGATCTCCAGCACCGGAATTTTCGACAGCGGGTTCTTGATGATGATCGGGCTGTCGTCGGTCCACGGATCCTCAATGACAAACTCAACCGGCATGTTCTTTTCATGGATCAACACGCGCGCCTTGCGCACGTAGGGTGATGTGGGTGAACCGTAGAGCTTCATGTTGTTGCAACTCCCTCAGTGGGTGGGCAAAAACGGCATTCTAGCAGGGCCGTGGCGCAACCCTTGCCGATGCTCCATCCGCAACATGGAATGTTGCTTTATCCGCCCTTATTGCACTGCTACCATGCCCCGGCAAATCCTTCCTTTCGGGACCCTTCATGATCACGGTTACCAAGCTCGGCAAACATATTGGCGTCAGCATCACCGGCGTCGACCTGTCCAAACCGCTGGACGACAACACCTTCGACCAGGTCAGCAAGGCCTTTTTCGACAATGAAGTCGTGGTATTCCCCGGCCAGAAACTGACGCCCGACCAACAGATCGCCTTCACCCAGCGCTTCGGCGCGCTTGAACACCATGTGCGCAAGGAAGCACGTCTGGCCGATCACCCGGAAATCTTCATTTTGTCGAACAAGGTTGACGCCAAAGGCAATGCCATCGGCGCGCAGGACGCCGGCCGCTTCTGGCACAGCGACCTGTCCTATAAAACCCAGCCCAGCCTGCTCTCCGCGCTGTATGCCGTTGAAATCCCGGTCAAGGACGGCAAAGCGCTGGGGGATACGCGTTTCGCCAGCAGCACCGCCGCCTATACCGCACTGCCGGACGCAATGAAACAGAAGCTGGCCAGCCTGAAGAACATCCACAGCTATCGCGATTACCGCATCAAGAATTATGCGGCCCAGCAGGAAGACATGCGCCTTGGCATCCGCACGGTGCAGGAACATGCGCCGACGCCGGAACAATTGGCCAGCGTGCCCGACATGGCGACCCCTGTGGTGCGTACGCATCCGGTCACCGGCCGCAAGGGACTGTTTGTCAGCGAAGGCCATACATCCCACATTTATGAGATGCCGCTGGAAGAAGGCGACAAACTGCTGCGCCAACTCTACGATCACATCACCAGCCCGGAGTTTGTCTATACCCACAGCTGGAAGCCGGGTGACCTGCTGATGTGGGACAACGTCGCCGTGCAGCACAAGGCGACTTTTGACTATGACCCGCTGCCGCGCCTGCTCTACCGCACCACGGTGCGCGGTCCCGCGGTCGCCGACTCGAAAGTACTGTCATGAAAGTACGGGCATGAAAGAAATCCGCATCCTCTCCGCCACCGGCATCCTCGGTTCGGGTTTCCGCGAGGAAACCCTGAAACGGGCGATGACCCTGAAACCCGATTTCATCGGCTCCGATGCGGGCTCCACCGATCCCGGCCCCCACCACCTCGGTTCCGGCGAACCGCAGTTCTCCGATGCCGCCTGCAAACGCGACATCCGGCTGATGATCATGGCCGCGCGCGCGGCGAAAATCCCCGTGCTGGTCGGTTCGGCGATGACTGCAGGCACCGATGCCCAGGTTGATCGCCTCGCCGGCATCGTCCGCGAGATCGCGCGCGAGGAAAAGCTCAGCTTCAAACTGGCGACCATCTACTCCGAGCAGGACCGCGCTTATCTGAAGCGTCGCCTGAAGGAAGGCCGCATCAAGCCGCTGGCCAACGCCCCGGTGTTCGACGAAGCGGTGATCGACCGCAGCAGCCACATCGTCGGCATGTGCGGCGCCGAGCCCTATATCGAAGCGCTGCAGAACGGCGCCGATGTGGTCATCGCCGGCCGCTCCAGTGATACCTCGATCTTCTCGGCGATGCCGGTAATGAAAGGCTTCAATCCGGCGACGGTCTGGCACATGGCCAAGATCATGGAGTGCGGCGCGGCGAGCGTGGTGCTGCGCAAATATCCGGACTGCAACTTCGCCATCGTCACCGATGATCATTTCATCATCGAGCCGCCGAATCCGGACTACCGCTGCGATCCAACCAGCGTGGCCTCACACAACCTTTACGAAAACTCGACGCCGTACGAGCTGGTCGAACCGTCGGGCATCCTCAACACCGTCAACGCGCGTTACGAGGCGATCTCCGACCGCGCCGTCAAGGTGTCCGGCAGCACCTTCAAACACGCCGAGCGTTACACCATCAAGCTCGAAGGCGCCGAACTCGCCGGCTACCAGAGCATCGTGCTCGGCTCGGTGCGTGATCCGATCATCCTGCGCCAGTTCGATCACTGGCTGGAGAATCTGGTCAAGGCCGCAAAGGACCGCATCCGCGCGGTGATGGGCGACTCGATCGACAGCCAGTACCGCCTCGACATCCGCCAGTTCGGCCGCAACGCCGCGATGGGCGTGCTGGAGCCGGACATGAGCATCGGCCATGAAGTCGGCTTGCTGTTCCAGATCACCGCACCGACTCAAAAGCTGGCGACCGCTCTGGCCAAATCATTGAGCCATATCGCCGTGCACTACCCGGTGCCGGAGTGGACAGGCCTGATCACCTCGGTGGCCTTCCCCTATTCGCCCGCTGAAATCGACAAGGGCGCCAGCTACCGCTTCAACATGAACCATGTTGTCGAACCGGACTCTCCGCTGGAGATGTTCCGCCTCAACTACGAGAACCTCTGATCATGGCCACCAAACTCTGGCAAGTCACCAAGCTGATCCGCAGCAAGAATTCGGGCCCCTTCGAGCTGACCTTCGACATCATCTTCAAGGATCACGCCACCTACGAAAAAGTGCGTGACGTGAAGCTGATCAACGCCGACTGGTTCGCAAAGACCTACCGGCTGAAACCCGAAGTCGTCGCCATCATTAATTACGATGCGGCGTCGGCGATCAAGATCACCATCCCGCGCCCGGTGATTTCCGGCGACATCAACGACGGCGACGTGTTCGGCGGGCAGCAGTACGGCCCACTGGTTGACCTGGAAGTACCGCAATGAGGTGGCCGGCATGACCGGGCAGGCCGGCGGACTGATCACGGTCCGACTCGATGTTGCAGCGGAACACGACGCGGAATTCAATGACTGGTACTCGCTGGAACATGTGCCGCAGTTGACGGCAATGCCCGGTTTTGTGCGCACGCGACGTTACCTCTGCAAGAAATGGAACAGCGACGCAGCCGACATCCGTTACCTCGCCTGGTATGAAACCGCCGACCACAGCGTCGAAGCAGCAAAAGACTTTCAGTACATCGTCGCCAATCCGACGCCGTGGTCGCTGCGCATGCGCAAGCTCTACGGCGAAAAACGCGAACGCATGAATTTCCAGCTGATGTGCGAAGTCGGCAGCGCACCTTCACCGGATGCACCGTGGATGTATATTGTGCACACCGACATTCCCGATCACATCATCGACGAATACAACGAGTGGTATGACAAGGAGCACCTGCCGCGCTGCGTCGGCATTCCCGGCGTGTTGCGTGCACGGCGCTTTGCGTCCACCGGCATTCTGGGTGGCACCGGTGACGGTCCGAAATACCTGACGGCTTACGAGATGACCGGTCCCGACGTCTGGGAAAGCCCCGCCGCCCTGCAGGCGCGCAAGACCCCATGGACTGAAAAAATGCGCTCGCTGTTCAGCAACACACGGCGCGGGCTGTACCAACTGGTCGCACCGAGCGTGACGCACGACGAGGCCCTGAAACAGAAGCGGGTGTCCGTTATCTGATCGGCACGAACAAAGGCTGCCGCCGCACAGCAGCGGCAATGCCCTGGATCCCGCCTAGATCACCTTCTCCGCCCTCAGGACCGCCAGTTCTTCCCTGGAAAGCCCAAGCCAATCGCCATAAACCTCGTCATTGTTGGCGCCCAGCTCCGCGCTGGGCTTGAGTTTTGTGAGGGTCTGCTTCTCGAAGCGTAGCGGGCTGCGTGCAGCCGCGATCCGGCCGTACTTGGGATGCTCCATCCACTCCAGCATGCCCCGCTCATGCAGATGCCGATCATTGGTAATTTCCGCGAGATCGCGCACCGGCGCACAGGGAATGTGATTCGGTGAAAGAATGGCAAACAGTTCATCGCGCTTGTAGCGCGCCGCATACTCGCCAACAATCCGGTCGACTTCCTCACCGAGCGTGGCGCGTTTCTTGGCCGTATCGTACCGGGGATCGGATCCCAGATCCTCACGCCCCATCACTTTCGTCAGCGAGATCCAGTGTTTGTTATTGGTACAGAGGATGGCAATGTACCCGTCTTTCACCGAATACACACTGTACGGCGCCGACGCCCTTCCGCTATGCGTGTTGCCCGTTCTCTGCTCGAAATTGACCGGTCCGCCATAATTTCCGGAGGCGAAGTACAGGCCGAGACTGGAGGCCAGCGAAAAATAGATGGCATCCAGCATCGCAACCTCGACCTTCTGGCCATGCCCGGTTTTTTCCCGCTCGTACAGCGCAGTCACAACCGCACCGTAGAGATGGACACCCGCGGAAAAATCACACAGGGCCGGGCCGATTTTGGTCGGCGGCCCGTCGGGGAACCCCGTCACACTCATCACCCCCGACATGGCCTGAATCGAAATATCCATTGCCGGGTATTCCCGATAGGGTCCGGTACTTCCATATCCGGAGCCTGAGGCCATGATGATCCGGGGATTCACCTTGCTCAGAACCTCGTAACCGATCCCCAGCTTGTCGATCTTTCCGGGAAGGAAATTCTCCAGTAACACGTCGGCACGACGCGCCATATCCAGCAGAATCTCGCGCCCCCGCTTAGTCTTCAGATTCAGGGTGACTGCCAGCTTGTTTGAATTCAGCATGGCAAATGGCAGTGCCGCCCCGCCGATGAGGGTGCGCTGGCGCATCGACTCGCCCTCAAGCGGCTCTATTTTTATGATGCGGGCACCGGCCATCGCCATCAGAAATGTCGCATAAGGGCCGTTATAGATCTGCCCCAGATCAAGAACCGTCACACCGTGCAGGGGTCCGTGCTGTTTCATCACTACTGATCTCTCTTCATGTTTAACCGCGGAATTCATCCGCTCCGTCGATCAATCTACTTCTTTTTGCGCGCCAGAAATGCCGCCATGAGTCTGGACGGTTCATCGCTGCGACGGGCCTCGACACACATCTCGATGCCGCGACGAATGCTGTCGGTCAATGACATGCGCTCCCAATCCCGCAATAAAGACTTCTGCAACCGCACTGCCCGCGCACCGCTGATCAATATGGACTGGATCCACTTCTCCACCGCAGCGTCCAGTTCGGCAGCGGGGACGAGTTTTTGCACAAATCCGGACTGATGCATGTCTTTGGCATCGAATATGTCGCCCGTCAGAACAAGTTCAGCCGCACGCCCCCATCCCACCAACGACGGCAGCAGCGCTGCCTCCATGCCTGACGGCAGGCCGACACGCACTTCGGGCATGCCGAATTTCGCGTGATCCGCGGAAGCGCGCATGTCACAGGACGCGGCAAGCTCCATTCCCGCACCAAAACAATACCCGTTCACACGCGCAATGACGGGGACGGGGCAGCGGCGTATCGAGTCACAGGCGTAATGGGTGAGCGTATGTTCCTCCTCGGCCTCCTCGACGCTTAAATCCTTCATTTCCGCCAGGTCGGCCCCGGCTATAAATGACTTGTCACCCGCTCCGGTCAGCACGACGGCGCGCAGCTTTTCGTCCCGGGACAGGCTGGAGAAAGCATTGGCGATGGCCCGTTTACCCGCCATGCCCAGCGCGTTGCGTTTGGCCGGATTGTTGATCGTCACATGGGCGATGTGCCCTGCATCTCCCCGCGGATCAATGCGGACAACAACGAGGTCGCCGCTTTCCGCTGCCGTCTTGTTCAATTTTTTCCCCTTCCATGGAGCATCCAGAAAACACACCCGATTTCATCAACCGTTCGGGAAGAATAAAGCACCCCTCAACGCGAGGGTCGAGGCTGTCGCCGCAAAACTGCCTTGAAAAACGGAAAGAGGCGCCCTGCGGCGCCTCTTCCCTGGCGACTGACAGCCTGTTACATCGGCAGCGGCATGTCCGGCAGCCGCTTGACGACTTTGACCCGCTGCACGGTGTCGCCGGCCAGGTGGGTCCATACCAGCGCATCGCGCACCAGCTTGTCGACGCGCGCGTGCATCATGCAGCCCTCCGGGCCGTGGATTTCCATATTGGCCTTGGTCACGCGCTGCACGACTTCCTGCGAGTAGTTCATTACCAGCACGTTGTTGCCGACATCCGGCAGCTTGCGGTCGCGCTCCCAGGCGGTGCGCAGCACGAATGAACGCAGCGCTTCGGTCAGCATGTACATCTCGTTCAGCTTCAACTGCACCAGTTGGTGGTCGATGACGAGTTTGCCGGCGCGTTTGTAGTTCTTGGCGAAATGCATCGCCATGCCGACGGCGTCTTCGCAGATGCCCAACGCATTGGCTGCGAGTTCGATATCGCCGAATTCGGATTTGTCATTGGCGCGTGCCTTGACGCCGCCGTTGACCTCGCCCATCACGCTCGAGTTGGGGACGCGGCAGTTTTCGAATATCAGTTCGCCGTTCTGGTAAAAACGCCAGCCGCGCTTGTTGAACACCTTGCCGATGCGGAATCCCGGAGTGTCCTTCGGGATGATGAACATCGTCGTGCCCTGGCGGATGGCGACATCGGGATTGGTACGGGCATCGACGAAAAACAGCTTGGCCACGCTGCCGTTGGCGATGAACATCTTGCTGCCGTTGAGAATCCAGTCATCGCCATCACGCTCGGCGCGCAGTTTCCAGCCGGCCTTGGGATCGTTCTCCGGCGGCATGCGGTTGTCGGAGCCGGCATTGGCCTCCGTGCCGCCCTTGCCCAGCAGATAGCTGTCATCTTCCATGAAGGGCTTGAGGAAACGCTCCTTCTGTTCCTTGGTGCAGGACGCGGCCACCAGGTGACTCCATTTCCAGCACTGGCTGAACGTCTTGGATACCGAGCTGTCGCCGCGCGCCAGTTCGATCATCACCAGCGTCTGGGTGACAAAGTCGGCTTCGTGGCCGCCCCACTCCTTGGGCACGGCCAGCGTGCGGAATCCGAGTTGCGAGCCGCGTTTGATGATCTCCCAGTCAAAGGTGGCCTTGGGATCAGCGATCTGGTCGCGCGCGAGCGACAGCGGCCGGATTTCCTCGTCGGAGAAACGTCGGGCTTCCGATTGCCAGTGGCGCTGCTCTTCATTCAGTGAAAAATCCATAATGAACCCTCAGAATTTATTAAATTAATCAAGTAGTTAAATCAGGAAGCCACTATTCAGCGCGAGTAACCGGCAACTGTTTCGGCCACCACCAGGGGCGCGGCAAGATCGCAGTCCGCCGAATGCTGCAGCACCAGCGTGTCATGCACGTATTTTTGCAGCGGCATGTCGCGCATCACGCCCATGGCGCCAAAACACTCCGTCGCCTCGAGTGTCGCACGATGCAGTGAATGCGCGGTAAACGTGCGCGCCACCACATGCCACGGCAGATCGTTGACGCTGCGGTCACTCACAGCCTCGGGATGATCGGTGATCCACGCCGCCTTCATCGTCAGCGCCCGCGCGGCTTCAAGCTGTATGGCCACATCCGCGAGTTTCATGCCGATGGCCTGATGCTGAACGATATAAGCGCCGCCCTGCCAGCGCATCTTGGCGTAATCGACCGCAGCTTCATATGCCGCACGCGCCACGCCAACGTTCACGGCCGCGGTCTGTATCGAACGGCGCGCAATGAGGTTTTGCAGCATGCGATGTGCGGATTCAGCCGTCAGCACGTCCTCTTCACTGACCTTGCAGTCCTTCAGCGTCACTGCAGCCATCGCGCCATGGTGCCAGCGCGCACGCTCCCCGCCGCCGCCGAAAGCCGGCAGATCGTCATCGATCGAAAGGCCCTTGGCATCGCTGCCGATCAGCACCGACACGGTTCCGGGACCGTCGGCAATCTTCGCCTGGACAATGAACAGGCCCGCCACCGGCGCATTCGCCACAAAAGGCGCCAGGCCATTCAGCGTCCAGCCCTTGCCGTCGCGCTCGGCTACCACTTCAGGAGCGCCGATGACATCGGCATCAGCCGGAACCGCATGATGATAGCTCCAGCCCAGTTCGGCATCGTCATCGCGTGCGATCAGCGACAGATGAAAACGCTCACCGGCCTCGAATTTCGGCCACCAGCGTTTGCGCTGGCTATCGTTCATCGCCTCGTGCACGGCGCGCGCCAGCAATGCGGTTTCACCCAGCACCATCGCCAGATCAACGTCGCCTGCGGCAATTTCTTCCAGCAACACGCAACAGGTCACCAGATCGGCGCCTGCGCCGCCTGCAGCCTCCGGCAACGCCAGACCACGCAGCCCCATCTGTGAAAGCTGGTCGAGGAATCCGGTCATCAGCGGTTTTTCGAAAGGCTCCAGCCGTTTCGGATCAATCGCTGCCGGCTGGACTTCCTGGGTTACATAATCGCGCACGGCATCGCGGAATTCGATCTGCTCGGCCGTCAGTTGCAAGTCATACATGAGAAGTGGCGTCCTTGGTTGGGGTTACTGGGGGTCAATGCCGGCTTCACGAGCCATCTTGATCCATTTCGGAATTTCCGACTTGATGAATGCGTCATGCTCCTCGATCGAGCTGCCGATGGGATCAGCACCCAGCTTGATCAGGGTCTTGCGGTTTTCGGCATCTTTGACCGCAGTCACCATCGCGAGATTCAGTTTATCGGCAACCGGCTTGGGAAGGCCAGCGGGACCGACAAAACTGAAGCCGCTGCGTACCACAAAGCCCGGCAGCCCGGCTTCTTCCATGGTCGGGATGTCCTGGGCAAATTCGGACCGTTTGGCACCGGTTTGGGCAATCAGGCGCAGCCGGCCTGCGGAAATGTAGCCCGTCAGCAGCGGCATGCTGGCGAACTGCAGTTGCACCTGGCCCGCAACCAGATCGATCACCGCCGGTCCCGCACCCTTGTACGGCACATGCACCAGCTTCGTTCCCGCCATGCTGTTCAGAAGTTCGCCGGAAAGATGTCCCACGGTGCCGCGCCCCGAGGTCGAATAGAACAGCTCGCCGGGCCGCTTCTTCGCGAGGTTGATGAATTCCTTCAGGTTGCGCACCGGCAGTGACGGGTGGACAACAAGCCCCGAAGGCACGTCGACAATCAGGCCGAGGGGCGTGAAGTCCTTCAGCGTATTGAAGGGCATTTTTTTGATCATGGCCGGATTGATGACAAAGCTGGCTGCCATCAGGCCGGTGGTGTAGCCGTCAGGCTGACTTCTGGCGACCATTTCACCGCCTATGGTACCGCCGGCGCCTACCCGATAATCGATGACCAACTGCTGGCCGAGGACTTCGGTCATCTTGGGCTGCAGCAAGCGGAAAAACACGTCACTGTTTCCCCCCGGTGCAGCAGGGTTCACGACACGCACCGGACGATTTGGAAACGCCTGTGCGAACACATCCGCAAATACGGTTGCGAGGCCGCAGGCAACGATCACACTGCAAAAACGATTCACGCGCTTCATTACTCCTCCAAAAAAGCGCGCCGGTTTTAAATTATTGTTTTTTTGGGTTCGACGCGCCTGCAGATGATGCCCAAAACAAAGGGCTGGGGCAACCGCGCGGGCCTTGGAAAGCCCGCGCCATAATACGGACGAATCGGCTTGAATCAGATCAATCCGCGGGCAATGCCGCCATCCACCAGAATGGACTGGCAAGTGACATAACTGGTCTTGTGCGAGACCAGAAAAACCACCATCGGCGCAATTTCCTCAGGACGTCCGAAGCGGCCCATCGGAATTTCATGGGAAAACTCGTCGATGATTTTTTCTGCGGGTTCGCCGCGCTCTTTTGACAGCTTGTCGATCCGCGTGGTCCACAGACCGGTCATGGTCCGTCCCGGTGATACCGAGTTGACGCGGATGTTGAACGGCCGGAATTCGACACCCAGGGTTTTCACCATGGCGATCAGACCCGCCTTGTGCACGTTGGACACCAGTTGATGCGGATAGGGCATGCGCGGCCCTGCAGCGCCAAGGATGACGATGCGACCGCCGGTTTTCGACTGCTTCAGCGGCTCCAGCGCTGCACGGATGGTCCTGACTGCGCCCATCACATTGAACTCGTAATTGGCATACCAGGCGTCGTCATCGAGTTCCTCGAACAACGCACGCTGACTGCCGCCGACGGCAGAAACCAGAATATCCAGCGTCGGCGCCTCCTTGGCGATCCAGGCCTTCAGACCTGCCACGTCTTCCTTTTTCGTCACGTCAGCGGCAAACCAGCGTACCGCGTGGCCGGTGGACTTCTCCAGTTGCGCCGCGGCGGCCTTCAGCTTCTGCGCATTGCGTGAACAGATCAGCACGTTCACGCCCTCCTCCAGCAGCCCTTTCGCGCTTTCATAACCGATGCCTTCACTCGCGCCGACAACCAGCGCAGTTTCGCCCTTGATGCCAAGATCCACTTTATTGACTCCTGAAAATAAACACCGGGAGCCGGCGCAACCACCATGGCACGCCGTGTTCCCGGTTGTAATTCATCCGGTCGCCCGGAATGGCCGACTTTACTCGATTTTGGCCTTATTCAATTTTTGCCCCCGTCAGCTTGATCAGCTTGCCGTATTTTTCATAATCGACCTTCAGCGCCGTATTGAACTGGTCCACCGTGCTGGGCGCGGCATCAAGGGCCTGGTTCTCCAGGCTCTTCACCACATCCGGCAGCACAAGCGCCTTGTTGATCTCGGCATTGAGCTTGTCGATGATCGGCTTCGGCGTGCCCGCAGGCACAAAAACGCCAATCCACGGGCTCATGTCATAGCCCGGGACGCCCGCTTCCGTCAGCGTCGGCACATTGGGCAGCGCCTTGCTGGGCTTGGTCGAACCCAGCCCCAGCGGACGCAGCTTGCCGCTGCGAATGTGATTGATCACCGTGCCCACTGTGGCAAAGGATGCCTGGGTTTCTCCGGCCAGAAGCGCGGTCACCTGCGGCGCCCCACCCTTGTAGGGCACATGCGTGATGTTGATGCCCGTCATCGAAATCAGCAGCGCCATCTGCAGGTGTGGCGCACTGCCATTACCCGAAGACGAATAATTGATTTGTCCAGGACGGGATTTCGCCAGCGCAATGAATTCTTTCGGCGTTTTTACCGGCAGCGAAGGATGCACAGTGAGCACGCCGGGTTGCGCCGACAACATGCCAACGCCAGCAAAATCCCTGAGCGTGTCATAGGTCAGTTTTTTGCCGTAAAGGTGCGCATTGCCGACATGGGTGGTTGAATGCACCATGATGGTATAGCCGTCGGGCGGCGCTTTCGCCACCACATCCGCGCCGATGGAGCCGGCCGCCCCGCCGCGATTGTCGACCACAAACTGCTGGCCCAGGGATTCGGACAGTTTCTGCATGACAATACGGCCGACAACATCATTTGATCCGCCGGCAGGCCAGGGAATCACCACGCGCACTGTTTTGGCGGGATACACCTGCGCGATCACCGCAGCCGGCGCAGCAAGAATGCCGAGCGCGGCCAAAGCCAATACCGATTTTTTCATCAACGTCTCCTCCATTTATTATGTCCGTTAAATTTCCGGACTTTGCCGGATTATGTGGAATCCAACTGATATCAACAACCCATAAAAATGACCTGGTCAGAGGTCATCAGCAAAATCAATCCAGTTTGGCGCCAGAATCCTTGATGACCTTGGCGTACTTGTCGTAATCGGATTTCAGGCGCGCAGCAAATTGCTCCGCGCTCATGAACATCGGATCCAGGGTCTGCGCACTAAGCTTGTCGGCGACACCTTTGTCCTTCAGCGCCTTCTGGATTTCCGCGTTCAGGCGATCAACAATGGGCTTCGGCGTGTTAGCGGGTGCGAGTGCGCCGATCCAGGCCGTAAATTCGTAGCCTTTGACCGTCTCGCCGATGGTCGGCACTTGCGGAAACTGCGGAACCCGCTCATCCGAAGTGACCGCAACTGGCCGCACGCGCTTTGAGTTGATGTGCGGAATCACCGATCCGACCGTCGCTGTCATTGCCTGCACCTCTCCGGAGGAAATGGCTACGGCAGCCGGTCCACCTCCTTTGTATGGAACATGCACCATCTTGGTGTTGGTCATTGAATTAAGCATTGCCATTGCGAGATGAACGAAGGCGCCGCTGCCCGAGGATGCATAGGTGATTGCGTTGGGCTGCTTGCGGCCCAGATCGATGAACTCCCTGATTGTCTTCACCGGCAGTGAAGGATGCACCACAAGAATGCCGACCTGTTTGCCAATGGGAGAGATGCCGACAAAATCCTTCATCGTGTCGTACGGAATTTTGCTGTAGAGGTGCGGGTTCGAAACATGCGTGGTTGAATGCACAAGGATGGTGTAACCGTCCGCAGGACTTTTCGCAACAATATCGGAGCCGACAATGCCGGCTGCGCCGCCACGATTATCGACAATAAACTGCTGGCCGGTGTTTTCAGTGAGTTTCTGCGCAACAATGCGCCCGGCGATGTCATTGGCGCCGCCCGGTGGCCACGCGATGATGACCCGGACCGGCTTTGCGGGGTAGGTCTGCGCCATCACACAGAGCGGCGAGGCCGCAGCCAGTGCGCAGAAAACGGTTTGTGCGAACTTGCCCATGATTTTCTCCTCGAAACTGTGGTTTTTTGAACTCGCGGCCGGTCATTATGGTGACAAGATACTCCGGTAGCAACCCGCAATTCCTCGATTCCGCCACTGCGCGATAAAATGCAATTTCATTTCCCCTGAATACGGCGCAATTAGCACCAGGCAGCGCCAGACCGGAGCAGCAGACATGGCATTACCCCTCGAAGGCATTACCGTTCTCGACCTGACCACAGTCATGGCGGGTCCTTACTGCACAATGGTGCTGGGAGACATGGGCGCCACCGTCATCAAGGTTGAAAACTTCCCGGATGGCGATGGCTCCCGCCGTTTCGAACCCAAGGTCAACGGCGAGTCGTACTGCTTTGCAGTGCTCAATCGCAACAAAAAAAGCATGGGCATCAACATGAAAGATCCGCGCGGCAAAGCGATCTTCATGAAACTGGCCGCCAAGGCCGACATCATCACCGAGAACTTCCGCCCCGGCGTCGTCAAGAAGCTCGGTATTGATTACGCGGCAGTCAGCGCCATCAATCCGGGTGTGATTTACGCCTCAATGTCGGGTTTCGGCCAGACCGGCCCGTATGGCCACAAGGGCGGCTTCGACATCGTCGCCCAGGGCATGTCCGGCATCATGATGATGACCGGACACCCGGGCGGCCGCCCCGCCAAGGTCGGCATCGCGATGAACGACATCGCCAGCGGCGTCACCGCGCTGTATTCAATCCTCGGCGCCTTGATCGGCAAGCTGCGCCATGGCAAAGGTCAGTACCTCGAAACTTCGCTGCTCGAAGCCGGACTCGCGTGGACACACTGGGAATCGGGCGCATTTTTCGGCGGCGGCGAGGAGCCGCTGGCCACCGGCACCCGGCACCGCCGCTCAACACCCTATCAGGCTTACAAGACGAAGGACGGTTATGTCACCGTCGGCGCCAACAACAACAAGCTGTGGACGAACTTCTGCAACATCACCTGCAACAAACCGGAATGGCTGACCGATCCGCGTTTCGTCGATCTGCCCTCACGCCTGAAAAACATCGATGCGCTGGAAGTCGAAATCGAAAAGGTATTCGCCACCCAGCCGACCGCCCATTGGGTCGAAAAACTCGACGCGGCGCAGGTGCCCGGCGGACCGGTCTATACCTACAAGCAGATTCTCTCTGATTCACATATCAAGGCGCGCAATATGGTCATTGAATATGACCACCCGAAAATCGGCCGCATGAAATCGATCGGCATCCCGGTCAAATCCAGCGGCGAACTCACTGCCGTCCGCCTGCCCGCACCCTGGCTGGGCCAGCATTCCACGGAAACCGCGCGCGATCTCGGCATGGCCGACAGCGAAATTGAGCAGCTATTTGCCGATGGCGTGCTTTACGACAAATACCGTAGCAACGTTACGCAGTAAAAAGGAGTCATCATGTCCACCGCCTGGTTATTGCTGCTGGCTGCAGGTTTACTTGAAATAGTCTGGGCCATCGGCCTCAAATACACCGAAGGCTTCAGCCGCATCACACCCAGCGTCATCACCATTGCCGCGATGATCGGCAGCATCTGGCTGCTGGCCATGGGGCTGAAGTCGATTCCGGTTGGCACCGGTTATGCGGTATGGACAGGCATCGGCGCCGTGGGCACCGCCATCCTCGGCATCATCCTGTTTAACGAAGCCGCAACCGTCGCCCGCATTGCCTGCATCGGTTTGATTGTTGCCGGAATCTTGGGTCTCAAACTGGTGTCGGCCGGAAACTGATCAGGGATCGCGGCTTTTACCTTCCGGCCCGGACATGACTACCATTTCGTGAATGGATGCCTGATCAGGTTGGAGTTGAAGTAACGCGGATCTCCGCTGACCTCTTGCCCCAACCAGGATGGTTTGTCGAACGGCTGGTCTTCGCATTGCAGTTCAACCTCGGCAACAATCAGCCCCTTGTTTTCACCGAAAAATTCATCGACCTCCCAGACCAGCTCACCGCACTTGATCCTGTAACGTTTCTTTTCGATCAACGGCTTTTCGGCAAGCGTGTCGAGCATCGCATTGCATTCATCGACCGGAATCGGGTATTCGTATTCAGCACGTGTGGCACCGACGTTAAGGCCCTTGATGGTCAGAAAGGCCCTGTCATCCGCTGTTCTGAGGCGAACCGTGCGTTCCTTGTTGCTGCTCAGGTAACCCTGCCGGTACAAAGTGCCGGTTGCCCCGGCACGCCACGACTCGTTGCGGAGCAGGAATTTGCGCTCGATTTCCGTTCCCATGTCGCCCTCCCCTAATAACCGCCGACTGCGCCGGGCACATTTACGCCTCCTGGCCTGGCGCACAGCTGCAGATTTTAGGTCAGCATCAGCAGAACAGGAACCATGAATGCCAGGCAAATCGGGAAAGTAAACGTGCCGCGTGGAGCGCGGCACGAACTCATATGCAGCCCAGTAGCGCAGCCTTACCGTTCGGTGCGAAGGAGAATGCGCAACTCCCGGACCGGAAAAGCGGTTATTTCGCCACTTCAGCGCTCTCTGACTCAAGCGCATGCGCATCCATCACACCTTCGAGCTCGCATTGCGCTTTGCCGCGAGTAACAGTCAGGCTTCCCGTAATCTTGCCAGGCATTCCGCAAAACCGCTCGCGGTCAATATCGCGAAACAAAATTTTCACGAACTGCTTTTCGTGATCAATGAGGAACGACCCCTTATCCTCACTCAGCGTCACAATGGTGACGTGTCCGGTGTCTTCCCATTTGCTGTACGCGTCGTCGCGAACGATGTGCACCGAGCAGGTTCTCGGTTTCCACTTCGAGTAATAGGCAATGCTTTTGGTGCGGCCACCAATCACTTCAACCGCAATGCGCGCGTGACGATCCTCTGTCCCAAGCTTGCATGACAGTTTTTCCAGTTTGCCCTTCATCACCGTTGACGGCGGCTTCTGCTGCGGCTTCCCGGCTGCCGATTTCGGCGGCGCAGGTTGCTGGGCAGCAGCCGGCGCCGTCAGCGCGGCCAAAAAGACGACACAAACTATTGATTTTATTAAATATTTCATTGCCGCCATCAAAGATCAATAGCAATCAGATCGCCGCCACAATGGCATCACCCATTTCTTTGGTACCGGCTTTGCCGCCCAGATCGCCAGTCAGGTTCTTCGCTTCGGCCACCACCTTGTCCACCGCAGCGTCCATCAATTTTGCAGCCGCAGTAGCCTTGGGATCGTTACGGGTACGGCCCAGCCACTCAAACAGCATCATGCCCGACATGATCATGGCGTAAGGATTGGCAATGTTCTTGCCGGCGATATCCGGTGCCGAACCGTGCGTGGCCTGCGCCATCGCCTGCTTTTCGCCCACCACCAGCCCGGGCGCCAGACCCAGACCACCGACCAGTCCCGCGCCGAGGTCAGTCATGATGTCGCCGAACTGGTTGGTGGTGACCACCACGTCATACTGCTGCGGCTTCATCACCGCCTTCATCGCGAAGCCGTCGATCAGCACTTCTTCGAATTCGACGTCGGGATAGTTCGCCGCCATCTTGCGGCATTCCTGTGCAAACATGCCGCAGACCAAACGGTAAACCGGCTCCTTGTGCAGCGCAGTGACCTTCTTGCGCTTGCGTGTTCGCGCAATCTCGAATGCCTCGCGTGCGACACGGCTGGCGCCTTTGCGCGTGACCACGCGCATGCCAACGGCGATCTCGTCATTGGGCTGGAATTCGCCGGCCCCGGCAAATACCACGCTGCTTGATTGCATGCCTTCCGTGGTTTCGCGCAGGAACACGATATCGACATTCTTGTGCAGCGACGGCAGATTGGGATAGGACTTCACCGGCTTGACGTTGGCGAACAACTCGAACTTCTTGCGCAACGGCGGATTGATCCAGGTGTTGTCATGACGGGGATAGGCATTGTGGCCGATGGGCCCCTGAACCCAGCCATCGACGTTTTTAAGCGTATCGACGGTAATCTGCGGCATCGTGTGGCCGTGGCTCTCGTGACCCTTGCGACCGATGGGCAGCGGCAGCCACTCAATCGCCAGTCCGGCTTTTGCCGCAGCGGCTTTCATCACCTTGACGCACTCAGGCACTACTTCCAGCCCGATGTCATCACCTTCGAGTATTCCCAGTTTGTACACTTGACTCGCTCCTTTTGATCCGTTTTGCATTCAGTTGTTATCAGCGTGCATGCCGTTTGGCGCAGCGTATTCGATTATTCGGTAATGTCGCCGATCTGTTTGACCACCTTCACGAAGCGCTCGTTCTGCTCCCGCATGAAAGTCGTGAATTCTTCCGGCGAGCCGCTGACGATGACTTCCGCCCCGATGTCATTGACCCGTTTGATCACCTCGGGATCTGCCATGGTCTTCACGGCCGCGGCAAACATCCGGTCAATCACTGCGCGCGGCGTACCGGTCGGGAAATACACGCCCTGCCATGATCCGGTTTTCATGTCCTTGTAACCCAGCTCCGGCATGGTCGGCACATCGGGCAAGGCCTTGACCCGTTTGACCGCCGATACACCGAGGATTTTCATTTTGCCGTTGCGCACATGGGGCATCACCGAGGCAATGCTGACAAACGCCACGCCAACCTCGCCGGTCAACAACGCTGTTGCCGCGGCGCCAGCGCCACCTTTGTACGGGATATGCACCAGATCGATTCCGGCCAGCTTCATGAACTGCTCCATCTCCAGACGGCCATTGCTGCCGGCGCCTGCGGAACCGTAGTTGAGCTTGCCTTTCTGCACCTTGGCGAAAGCAACAAACTCACGCATGTTTTTAACCGGCACCGACGGATGTACCGCCAGTCCCACCGGCACATCGACGACCTGGGTCACCGCGGCGAAATCGCGCACCGGGCGCACCGGAAATTTCGGATAAATGCTCGGGTTGATCGCCATCGTGCCGATATTGCCGAGCAGGAAGGTATAACCGTCGGCCGGCGCCTTCGCCGCGACCTCGACGCCGATGTTGCCGGATGCACCCGCGCGGTTGTCGATCAGGACCTGCTGGCCGAGTTCCTGCTGCAGCCTGGGCTGCATCAGGCGCCCTACCAGATCCGAAGCGCCGCCCGGTGCAAACGGCACTACCATGCGCACCGCGCGTACCGGATAGACATCTGCCGACTGCGCCGGCAGCGCAAACGTCAACGCGCCCAATACCACTCCTGCGGCCTTTAACATCATGACTCTCCTCTGATCCTGTTTATATGCTATGGCTGTCGAAGGTTAACGGGAGTTACGTTTGACTGCTGCTTCGAGCAAAGGATAGGCGCTGACCGAGCTCGGCGTACCCAGGATCGGCACTTCACGCAGCCACTGCGGACCCAGTTGCTTGATCGAAGTCACACCCATCAGCCCCATCGCGGTTCGCACCTCCAGTTCCATCAGCTCCAGCATGCGTGCCACGCCGGCTTCGCCGCCTGCACTCAAGGCCAGACCGAGCAGTTTGCCGACGCCCACCGCGCGGGCACCCAGACAAAGCATTTTCACTACATCGGTCCCGCGCTGCACGCCGCCATCGGCGAGCACTTCGGCACGACCGGCGACGGCCTTGACCACTTCGGCGAGTACTTCAATGCTGCCCTGCGCGTGATCGAGCTGTCTTCCGCCGTGGTTGGAAACATAAACCACATCTGCACCATGCTCGACTGCCAACACCGCATCCTCAGCAGTGGCGATACCCTTGGCAATCAGCGGCAGACCGACACGCTCCTTCATCCACACCAGATCTTTCCAGTTCAGGCTGGCCTGGTAGGACTGGTCACCAAAACCCTCCTTGACTGGCAGGCCGCTGACAATGTCGCGCTCGCGACGGCCATAAAAATTGCGATCCACCGTGACACACAACGCGCCGTATTCCGCCTTGCGCACGCGATCCAGGATGCCCTCAATCCAGGTCCGGTCGCCGCGAACGTACAGTTGGAATATCAGTTTGCGCTGGACCGCTTCCTGCGCCGCCTCCAGGCTGGGCTTGGCTGCGGTGGCGATAAATGCTGTGGTACCGCGGGACACCGCAGCGCGCGCCACGGCAGGACCGCCTTCGTTGTGAACCTTGCCCAGGAAACCGCCGACCGGCGCCGGAAACACCGGGAAAGCCAGTTCCTGACCAAGCAGCGTGGTGCCGAGGTCGATGTTGCGCACGTCCACCAGCACACGCTGGCGCAGTGCCAAGGCATCAAGTCCGGCACGGTTGCGGCGCAGAGTCATTTCCGAATCCGCGCCACCCATCAGGTGATCCCACACCGGCGCCGGCAGCTTGCGATGCGCGGCGAGTGCGATTTCCTGCAATGTGTCGAATTGACCCGGGACCTTTTTCTCGAGCCCGAGTGGATTGGATGATTTATTCGCGACTTTCGCTGCGCTGGCGTTTTTGGCGAGCGGTTTACGGACTGCAGATTTTTTGACTGCTTTCTTGTTACGGGCTACGGCCATTTCCAATGTCCTTCATGCGGTTATTTTTGCTGATATTGATATTTTTTATCAATAAAAACAATTACTTATTAATTCATGCACTTTATTGCCGGTTTAACAGGAAACGTTTTTCCCATTGTTCCACGCCATCCAGCCCAAGCACTTCGTTGTACTCCTTCAAAGACAGCATGCGATCCCGAACTGCCGCAGTATTGCCGTCGCGCTTCAGTGTGCCCAGCGCATTCTTGATGGCAAATCCTGCGGCGTTCCGCGCCAGCCCCGGGAATATGGCCAGACGGAAACCAAGCTGCTCGATTTCCGGCACCGTCAGTTCACCGAGCTTGCCACCACCGTCGATATTGACCAGGCACGGCGCGTCGGTCTCTGAAGTCACCCGCTTCAGGTCATCCAGAATCGTCGGGCTGTTTTTCAACTCGATAAAAACCACATCGGCGCCGGCCTTGCGATAGGCCTGCCCCCGGCGGATGGCCTCATCCAGTCCAAGCCCTCCCGCCGCATCGGTACGGGCGATGATGATGAAGTCGGGATCGCGGCGTGCTGCAACGGCTGCTTCAATCTTGCCGACATGCTCCTCCATGGGCACTACAGGCCGGGAACCGGGCAGATGACCGCAGCGCTTGGGCGCAACCTGATCCTCAATATGGATCGCGGCAACACCTGCGCTTTCGAATTCGCGCACGGTGTGCCACACGTTCACGGAGTTGCCATAACCGGTGTCTGCGTCGCAGATCAGCGGAATATTCACGCAGGCCGCAGCACGATGCGCATGCGCCGCAAACAGCGTCAGATCAACAAGGCCGACATCAGGCTGACCGAGCAGGCAGGCCGATACGCCGTTGCCGGTCATATACACCGCCTCAAATCCGGCCTGCTGCACCATGCGTGCGCCGTAAGCGTCGTAAATGCCGGGCGCCACGATCATGCCGCCTTCGGTCAAACGCTCGCGCAACTGCTGTCGTACCGTCAAATTCGCCATCTGATCTATCCTGTTCCCGATTCAGTGATTAAAGGTGATAAAGGCCGGTTAACTTCAACGCATTGAGGTGCGGCCGGTGTGTTACTGGGTATCGAGCAAACCAAGCTTCTTTTTCACGGCCTCGGTTTCCTTGATGTCCTGCGCCAGCTGGACACGGAAAGCTTCCGGCCCCTGAAATCCATCAAGCTGGGAAACGCGCGTCAGGTAGGTTTTCCATTCCTGCGTCTGCTGCGCCTTCTGTATCGCTGACGACAGACGATCAATAATCGGCTTCGGCGTGCCGGTTTTAGCCATGATGCCGCGCCACTGGTAGCGTACGACATCCCAGCCCTTTTCCTTGTAGGTCGGTACATCCGGGAAGTCCTCAAGCCGCTTTTCCGATGACACCGCCAGCACCCTGACTTTGCCGGCATCAATCATCGGCTTGACGTTACCCGGGTTGGTCGCGGCAGCGTCGATGTGACCGCCGGCAATCGCCGTCAGTGCGGGCCCGCCGCCGGGATATGGAACCCAGGCGGTCTTGAACTTGGCCACGTCGGAAAAAACCTCCCAGGCCACGCGGTGCGAACTGATCGCAAACGGTCCGCCGACATTCAGGTATTCCGGCTTCTTGCGGGCAAAAGCGACGAACTGTTCCAGCGTCTTGAACGGCGTCGAGGTATGCACGATCAAACCGTAAGGATCAATCTGCGAACGCGCCACCATCTGCAGATCCTCGACTTTGAACTGCGCGGTTTTTTCACTAAACAGCGTCGCCAGAGACAGCGTGTTCGCCGCAATGGTGTAACCGTCCGCCGGTCCGCGCACCAGAGTATTGACCATGACGATGCCTGAACCGCCAGTGCGATTCTCCACCACCACGTTTTGACCCAATTCCGGGATCAACAGCTTGGCCAGTGTGCGCGCGTAAATATCCACCGGCGAACCTGCAGCGGACCAGCACAAAATGGTGATCTGCTTGTTAGGATAGGCCTGTGCCTGGGCCAGTCCGGCAAACCCGGCAATTCCGGCCAGCGTCAACGATGCAGCGATCTGCTTGAGCTTCATGTATTCCTCCTCTAATCACCATTGCGCCTGCCGGAAATCGGCAGCGCTTTTGTTATTTGACTTCGAACTTGAACCTGGCCAGTTACGCGTCGTCCAGCGTAATGCCTAGGCCGAGCCCGACCGGCAGCAAGCAGCGGCTTCGCCCCTTGCATTGCCGCGCACGACAGCGCATTGAACCATCGACTTCGACAGAATCGATTTTCAGATTCATGCAGCTTCCCGCCCAAGGTTCCAGTCCGGATGTTTTTGCAGGAACGGAATCAAGCCGCCCGCTTCCAGCAGTGCCCGCACGGCAGGCGGTAATGGCGGTACGGCACGGACAATACTCTTCGCAGCCACGGCGATGCGTCCACCGGCCAAATCCACCTCCAGCGCATCACCCGCAGCAAAACCGCTGATATCGCATTCAATCACCGGCATACCGTTGTTGATCGCATTGCGGTAAAACTGGCGGCCAAAACTCGGCGCGATGATTGCAGCAACACCCATCCGGTGCATCACATGCACCGCCTGTTCGCGCGACGAATTAATGCCGAAATTCTTGCCGGCGACGATGACGTCACCTTTGATGAATGCCTTGGCAAAACCCGGCGCAACCTGATCGAAAGCCACCGTTGCGATGTATGCAGCATCCTTGCCCGGCAGATATTTGCTGGAGCAATGGATGTCGGTGCTGATTTCGTCACCGAGAATACGCGCACTGCCTTTGATGATGTTCATGGGAGACCTTATTAACTTAACCGCCAAGACGCCAAGAGCGCCAAGAAAAGCGAAGACAAAGCAAGCCGAAAATTGATTCTGGACTATGCATTTTTGGTTTTACCTTGGCGTCCTTGGCGTCTTGGCGGTGAAAGGTTTTTACTGGTTTATTATGCTGCCGCACGCCAGTCGCCGCCGGCGACGGTGCGGGCATCGGTGACAACCCCGGTTAACGCAGATGCTGCAACAGTAGCGGCCGAACCGATCCAGATTTCCGACTTCGGATTCCCCAGCCGCCCCTTGAAATTACGGTTGGCACTGGAAATGACCACCTGATCGTCGGCGGCAATGTAATGCCCGGTGATATTGACGCAGGTGCCGCAGCCCGCAGCCTCCACAGAAGCACCGGCCGCAGTGAGGATTTCAAACAGCCCCTCGCGCATTGCCGCCAGATAAATCGCCCGCGAAGCCGGCGTGACAATCATGCGCACACCCTTGGCCAGTTTTTGCCCCTTGAGAATCGCCGCGGCCTGGCGGATATCGTCGAGCCGGCCGTTGGTGCAGGTGCCGATCAGCGCGACCTGGATTTTTTGACCGGCAACATCGGGCACCGCAACCACGTCATCGATATTGTGCTGGCGCGCCACCTGTGGCGCCAGATTCGCGGTGTCGATAACGATACGTTGGGTATAAACCGCATCGGCATCGGCCTTGACCGGCTTCGGTGCTGCAGCACCATGCGCCTTCAGCCAGGCAAAGGTTTTTTCATCGGCCTCAAGCAAAGCAGCCTTGGCGCCCAGTTCCGCGGCGTGGTTCGACAGCGTCATCCGGTCGTCGATCGCCATCGCCGAAACTCCGCTTCCGCAATACTCGAGAGCCTGGTAGTTTGCGCCCTCGGCACCCAGCTTGCCGAGCATGGTCAGTGTAACGTCCTTGGCCCAGACGCCCGGCTGCAGCGGTCCGTTCAACTCAATGCGGATGGTCTCCGGCACACGAAACCACAGTTTGCCGGTCATCATCACCGCAGAGACATCCGTGCCTTCGACACCGGTGCCGAAGGCGTTGAAGGCGCCATAGGTCGTGGAGTGCGTATCGGTGCCGACCACGAGATCGCCACAGGTCAGATGACCGCCCTCGGGCAGCACCTGGTGACAGATGCCGTCGCCAACGTCATACAGGGGCGAGCCATGCTTGTCGGCAAAAGCGCGCATCGCGACATGCGTATTCGCAGCTTCCATATTGGGCGGCGGCGAATAATGGTCAAGCACCAAGGCGACGCGTTTGACGTGAGGCAGTGCAAAGTCGGGGTTGCCAGCCCCCAGCTTCTCGATCATCTTCAACGCATTGCCGGCACGCGCATCGTGAATCATTGCAAAATCGACATCCGCGACGACAATCTCACCGGCCTTTGCCGGTTTGCCGTCCGCGTGATGGCCGAGAATTTTCTCGGCGATGGTATGACCCATCGGGTGTTCTCCTGAAGGAAAGCGCCGCAAGACCATCCTGGGCGGCGAAGGCGGAAATTTTAACCCAGCGCCCCGGCCAGAGTCGGGCCTTGTTCACGATGTGACCACCAAAAGCGCACAGGCAGGCGCCTTGTCCCTTGCTCACCGTCCGTATGCTAAAACCCGCGCTTGTTTACGGTTATTTGTCGCGGTAGGAGCGGCCGCCGTCCACGGTGACGATGGTTCCGCTGATGTAGGACGCCCTTCCCGAAGCGAGAAACACGATGGTGCTGGCGATTTCGTCCACCGTAGCCAGCCGCCCGAAGGGGTAACCCTTGGTCAGTTCAGGCCAGCGGTTCACGTCGCCCAACTCCTTCTGCGCCCGGGCCTCCCAGCGCACCTTCTGACGCTCGGTCTCGGTTGCGGCCGGGTTAAGGCCCACGACACGCACACCGTAAGCAGGACTTTCGGCGCCCAGCGCCCGCGACATCGAAATCAGCGCCGCGTTGGCCATGCCGCCGGCGATGTAATCCGCGCGCGGCCGCTCGCCAGACGCGCCGATGACGTTGATGATCACGCCCGAGCGCCGTTCGCACATGGCGGTATAAACCTCGCGGGCCATATTGAGAAAACCAAACAGCTTCAACGACCACGAAGCCTGCAGCGCTGCATCGTCGATCTTGGCGAGAGAACCTTGCGGAATCGAACCGGCGTTATTGACCAGAATGTCTACAGAATTGAGCGCACGCGCCAAGCGCGTTGCTTCAGCAGACACCGACAGATCGACTGCATGGCAGGTCACTTCGACCTTGTGTGCAGCCAATATGGCCTGCCGGGCGGCGTCAAGATTCTCCTGCTTGCGCGACACCAGATGCAGGTTGCAGCCTTCCTCCGCCAGCAGTTTTGCGGCACCGAGACCGATCCCGCGCGAACCACCGGTAATCAGCGCGGTTTTGCCCCTGATACGAAGATCCATGAATCAGTTGCCTTTCTTCAGAAGCCCGAGATCATCCAGTGTGCTGCGCATTTGCACGTCCAGTTCATCCCAGTATTTACGCGTATCACGGCTGTTGGTGTAATTCGGCTCCCACTCATTCTTGTCGAGATGCGCACGCCAGCTGGGATCCTTGTCGAGAGTCGCAAAGAACTGCTCCCAATAAGCCAGCTGATTCGCCGGAACTGTCTTGCCGGTGATAAGGCCGCGGTAGTTCGAGAATGTCGTGTTGGCCCCCTGCTCCCTGAACGTCGGAACTTCCGCAAACACTCCGCCCACACGCTTGGGCGACGTGATGCCGATGACGCGAACCGTACCGGCCTTGAGATGTGACACCGCCGAGGAGGCGCTCGCCGACACGAAGTCGACATGCCCGCCCAGCGCCGCTGTGATGGCCTTGCCGGCGGAATCGAACACTACGGCGCGCACTTTCTTGATGTCGATGCCGGCTGCCTTGAACACCAGCCCGGCAGCAATATGATTGGCGCCGCCGGCAACCGATGAAAACGACAGGCTCAGTGAAGCGGGATCCTTCTTCAGCCGCTCCAGCAGATCGCGGCCGGTCTTGATCGGCGATTCATTGCGCACCACAAACACCACATACTCGTCATACAGGAGACTCACCGGGGTGAAATCCCGGTAGCTGAACGTCGTGGTTCCGGTCAGATGACCGACAGAAAGGTTCAGATTGGCCATCATCAGGTAATGACCGTCGCTGGCATGCTGGTTCAGGTAATTCCAGGCAATGGTGTTGCCGCCGCCGGGTTTGTTCATCACATTCATCGGCACGTCGAGCAGGCGTTTTTCCTGAGCGGTCTGGGAAATCAGCCTGAGCATCAGATCATTGCTGTTGCCCGCCGCGGAGCCAACGATCAACTCGACCGGGCGCTGCGGTTTCCATGCCTGCGCTGATGCGGCGATTGGGGCCAGCACGAACAAAAAGGTAAAACAGGCTGCAAAAGAGAAGCGGTAATCGCAAGACTTGCCATTCATCGCATTTGTCCTTTTCCCGAATCAGAATCGCCGCAACAACTCCATATTTCCTGCAGCTGCGGCGGATCAAGCCTTGTAAACCGCAGGCAGGGTCTTCTACTTCATTGCTTTCGGCAGATACTTCCCTTCGTAGTCCACCCGGAACTCGCCGTTCTTCACGCCCTTGACGTTGCCATCCCGCAGCCATTCCAGCGACGAGTCATGCAATACCTTGCGCTGCTTTTCCCAGACCAGGAAATGCGACGCGCAGGCCACATCGAGAAATACCTTTTCCTTTGATGCAATCTGTTCGTAAACCGTACGCCGCTCGGCCAGACGGTCGAACTCGCCCACCACCACCAGCGTCGGCGACGTCACCTTCCGCGATTGCTCCTCGGTCCAGCCGAAATTAGTCGCCACGCGCCCGCGCATCGCGCCGTCCTTGCCCCAGCTCTCGCCGATGCGGTCCCATTGCATGATCGACTTCCAGACCGCGTCGCGCGCGCCCGGCTCCACCTGCCCCGGGCAACGCACATCGGGATCCCAGCGCAGCCGCTCCATGTCATCGCGGGTCTGCAACTGCACCGGGAATCCGGCCGCCGGTTTGTCGGGAATCGGCCCCTTGATCACCGGGCTCGGGGCATAAAGCATCACGCGATCAATCTTCGCCGGATTCTGCGAAACATAACCGCCCACGCGCGGACCGCCGGCCGACCAGCCGATGATGTGGATGCGATCGACCTTGTTGACCTTGCGCAGATGGTCCACCACCGCATCCATTTCCGCCCAGTCGTCGCGGATGGTGTTGAATTCAAAAGGATGATTCGCAGCGCAGTTGGCTTTCAGCGGCTTTCCGGTAATCAGGTTCTGCTGCTTGGGATTGACGTTGCAGGGGTCATCCATCATCGGCCGCGGCGAGCCGCCGTAACCCGACAGGTCCATCGTGTAGGTATTGAATCCGGCGCGGGCCAGATACTCCATCCAGTTGTAGTCTTTGTATTCGAGGGCGAAGTCGGGCACCGACGGCACGGTCGCGCCGTGTACGAACAGGACCACCCTACCTTTCATGTCGCCATCCTGCGCAGCCTGCGAAACCTGGCGCACGAACAGGCCGACCTTCTGCCCCTTGATCGGTTGAAGGGTCGACACATGCGGAACAAAGTGATCCGTGGTGACGATGGCGCCGGATCCGCCCGATGACGACGACGCACAACCCTGAAGAACCGCAACGAATGCAACAGCGGCAATGCCGCAAACTTTGTTACGCATATCCCCTCCGATCAGCGGCATCGGCGCAAGCCTTGCCGGTTATGTGGACCTGCCGGGGCATCAGCCGGTGGCTGCACCCCTTGTTGTTATGAACTGAAGATTACCGCAATAAACAGCCGCCGACGTCCCTTCCGCTATTTCCCGATGCCCAGCAGCACCCGCGCCTCATCGGTCGTCGTCGGTTCACGCCCCACCGCACGCCCGAGTTCCGCAAAGCGGCGCACCAGTTCCGCATTGCTCGGACAACCCAGCTCCGGATAGGGATAGTCGCCGATGCCCGGTGCAAGGTGGCCGTTACGGTCCAGCGCGGTCGAGGCGACGTTGAAGAGGTTGCCCTCCTTGCACGCTACCGTCCATTCAATGCGACGCTGCTGCGGCAGGAAATCGATCAGCGCTTCAAGCCCGCGCGTCGTGCAGGGATGCGCGCCGACAATACCGCCCTCGGCCAATACGCACTGCACATAAGCCGGCTCCTTGATCGCACCCATATCGAGGAAGGCATCCACCATGCGCACGAAAGGCACCGCCCATACCGACAGATGCGGTTTCACGCCGGCATCGGTCATGCCCTTGGCCAGAAACAGACAGGTCTCGGTGCTGTTCTTGTAGATCTTGTTGGTGGTCAGGAATTTTTTCTGCACCGGATCATAGGCATCGATATTGCTGCTGCCGGTATCCACCGCCGCAAAATCCGGCCTCGTGCTGCTTTTCTGCCCCATCAGCTTGATATGCGCGAGGCGGTTCTCGTCTTCGTTGACGGTGATCTGGCCCAGCGTCGAATCAATCAGAATGTCGCATTTCTCACGGATCTTGGCGACGATCTCGGCGTAGACCTCGGGCTCATGGCATTTGCCGCCGTCGGACTTGCGCGCATGGAAATGGATGATCGAGGCGCCGGCTGCGCGGCATTCGGCAGCCGTCTCGGCGATCTCGTCCGGTGTGAACGGCACGTTTTTGTTGATGTCGCGCGACATGTATTCATTGACGCGCACGGTGATGATGAGTTTTTTGTTCATTCAAGCCTCAAAGTCAAAATCTTTAGTCACAGAGGGCACAGAGAACACAGAGAAAAACAAACCCAGCCATATGACAAGGCAGCTTCGGAAAAAAGTCTGCCATGGCATAGAACCCTCTGTGCTCTCTGTGCCCTCTGTGGCTGTTTTCAAGGTTTTCAGTTTTTCACATTATTCAATCGCCGGCAGACATCCAGGAACAGATGTCCGTCAGTGCCCAGCACCACCGCCTGCACGCCGCGGTCGCGCACCGATTTACCGTAGACCGGGTCAGGCTTGTTGCCGATGGTGGTCATCACGTATTTGCCGTGTTTACGTGCGGCAGCCACCACTTTCTCCAGCGCCGCCGCCATCTTTGGCTCATCAAAGGTCGCGTGCGGTACGCCCAGAGCAATCGATAGATCCGTCGGCCCGATAAAAAACACATCCAGTCCGGGCATTGCCGCCATCGCCTCAAAGTTCTGCAGTGTCGGCGTGTCTTCGATCAGCGGAATCACCATCATCTCGTCATTGGATTTGCGCACATGCGCATTCCAGTCGCCCGGCGAGTAACCCGCCGAACGGACGATCGCGCAGGCCCCGCGCTCGCCTTCAGGCGCATAACGCGCGTAATCCAGCGCCTTAGCGCAGTTCTCCGTGGTGGCATGCGATATTGCAATGCCGGCGACGCCCATATTCATCAGTTTGAGGATCAGCGTGCGCTCGACGTCGGCGATGCGCACGAAGGGGGTAATACCGGCCGCATCAGCGGCGCGGACGATATGCGCACAGGTATCAAAGTCCAGCGCGCTGTGTTCCATGTCGATGATGACAAAGTCGATGCCGGCAGCTGCCGCCAGCTCGGTGATCATCGGACTGCCGCTGAACAAAATCAGACCAGTGACGGTTTCGCCCCGCTGCAGTGCGGCGCGGATGGGATTTTTCATGGGTGGGTTTCTTTGTAAATACGGGAAAAACGAGTCGCGAGATTAACCCGCACACGGGGGGGCGGCAAGGCGTATCGAATGCGATAATCCGGCACCCCAAATTGGATCAAAAAATCATCATGGCCAAAGAAATCGCCCTGACCGCCGAAGTCGCCCGTTTCGTCACGAGAACGCAAGCGGCCCGCATCCCCCGCAACGTCATGCACCTCGGCAAACGCTCGCTGCTCGACGGTCTCGGTCTCGCGCTCGCCGGCAACGCCGCCGAATCCGGCCATGTAGTGCGTAACTACCTTAAAACCCTCGGCGTGCCGCTCGACCGCGGTGCCACGGTGATCGGCACCGCAATCAAAGTACCGCCGCGTTTTGCCGCCTTCGCCAACGGCATCGCCATTCACGCCGACGATTACGACGACACGCAGCTGGCTGTTGCCAGCGACCGCGTCTACGGACTGCTCACCCACCCCACCGCACCGGCGCTGCCCGCGGCGCTGGCGCTGGCCGAGCGCGACAACCGCTCCGGACTCGACCTGCTCACCGCATTCCAGATTGCCGTTGAAGTCGAAACCAAACTCGCTGAAGCGATCAACCCACGGCATTACTCGGATGGTTTCCATTCGACGGCAACGCTGGGCGTGATCGGTGCGGCTGCCGGCGCCGCGCGCCTGCTCGGCCTTAATGCCGGTCAGACCGCACAGGCGCTGAGCCTCGGCGCCAGCCAGGCCGCGGGGCTCCGGGAAAACTTCGGCACGATGACCAAACCCTTTCATCCGGGCCGCTCTGCGGAATCCGGCGTGATGGCGGCAGAACTGATCAAACTCGGCTGGACCGCTGCGCCCAACGCGCTCGAAGCCATGCGCGGCTTCTTCAACGCCGCCGGTGGCGGTTATGACCCTGCCGCAATCCACGGCAAGCTCGGCAAACCCTGGACCTTTGCGATGCCGGGCGTATCGATCAAACCGCATCCCAGCGGCTCGCTGACGCACCCCGGCATGGGCGCGATGCTGGAGCTGATCCTGAAGCACGATATCCGCCCGTCGCAGGTCATCCGCGCACGCATCGGCACCAACCGCCACATGCCCAACACACTGATCCATCGCAGCCCGAAAAACGAATTGCAGGCCAAGTTCAGCATGGAATTCTGCATGGCGATCCTGCTGCTGGAACGCCGCGCCGGCCTCGCCCAGTTCACCGACGCCGTGGTCAATCGCCCCGACGTACGGCGCATGATGAAAAAAATCGAATTCGGCGTGCATCCCGTGGCAGAAGCCGCCGGCTACGAAAAAATGACCACGATCATCGACATCGAACTCACCGATGGCCGGACGATCAGCGGACGCGCCGATTTCGGCAAAGGCAGTCCGGCCAATCCGATGAGCGATGACGAAGTCGCTGACAAGTTCCGTGAATGCGCCGCATGGGGCGGATTGCCCGCCGCCAATATCGAAAAAGTCATCGACACCGTATTCCATCTGGAACAGTTGAAAAACACCCGCGAGCTGACGCGCCTGCTCGCCATTGCACCCACCCGCAGAAAAGCAGCCAAGGCAAAAAAATAGAATAAAATCAGGGCTTACTGGAGAACACATGAACACCATGAACACATTGCCCCGCATCGGATTCATGCTCGGCGACGTCACCGGGATCGGCCCGGAAATCGCCGCCAAGCTGCTGGCTTCGGGCAAACCCGCCGCCTGTGCGCAAACCATCATCATCGGCGACCGCCGCGTGCTCGAACTCGGCATGCGCAACGCCGGCGTCAAGTTCGCCTACAGCGTCTGCAACAACATCGACGAGATCCAGTGGCCGCGCAAGGACTATCCGCTGATCGATCTCGGCGACACCGATCCGGTCAAATACCCGCAGGGCGTGTCCTCGGACGAAGCCGGAAAACTCGCAGGCGACACCCTCAAATTCATGATCGACCTCGCCATCGCCGGCAAGCTCGACGGCATCAGCTTCGCGCCGCTGAACAAGGGCGCGATGAACCGCGGCGGCTGGAAATTCAACGACGAGCATCAGATGTTCGCCAGCTTGCTCAAACACAGCGGCTTTTTCGGTGAAATGAACGTCATCGACCAGTTCAGCACCTTCCGCGTCACCTCGCACGTGGCGCTGCGCGAAGCCGTCAACATGATCTCGCCGGAACGCATCACCGCCGCCGTGAACCTTGCCAATGACACGCTGCGCGCCGCCGGCAAGGCCAATCCGCGCATCGGCGTTGCCGCACTGAACCCGCACAACGGCGAGAACGGCCTGTTCGGTGACGAGGAAATCCGCATCATCCGTCCGACCATCGACAAGCTGAAAAACAGCGGCATCGACTGCACGGGTCCGATTTCCTCCGACGCCATTTTCCTGCAGGCGCTGAAGGGCAAATTCGACGGCGTGGTCATGATGTACCACGACCAGGGCCAGATCGCGACCAAGCTGCTCGGCTTCAACAAGGGCGTCACCGTGACTGCCGGACTGCCCTCGGTGTTCACCACGCCGGCACACGGCACCGCCTACGACATCGTCGGCAAAGGTGTCGCCGACGTGGGCGCTATCGAACACGCCTTCACGCTGGCGGCCCGCATGGCTGCCGGGCGCAAAGCCGCTGCAAAAGCTGCCTAGGCTTTTGCCTAGGCGAGCTTGGCGGCGATGGCGTCGCCCATCTCGCGGGTGCTGGCCTTGCCACCGAGGTCGCCGGTCAGCACCTTGCCTTCACGGATCACCGCTTCCACCGCACGCTCCATCAGATCGGCAGCCTCAACGGCTTTCGGTTCATTGTGCTTGTGGCCCAGCCAGGCGTAGAGCATCTGACCCGACATGATCATCGCGTAGGGATTGGCAATGCCCTTCCCCGCGATATCCGGCGCCGAGCCGTGCGTGGCCTGCGCCATCGCGCGGTCCGGCCCTGCTGACAGTCCGGGCGCGAGGCCCAGCCCGCCAACCAGCCCTGCAGCCGCATCCGAAAGGATGTCGCCGAAGGTGTTGGTGGTGACGATAACGTCGAACTGCTGGGGCTTCATAACCAGCTTCATCGCCATCGTATCGACCAGCACTTCGTTGTAGGTCACGTCCGGATATTCCTTGGCGAGCAGACGACACTCTTCGGCAAACATGCCGCAGGCCAGCTTGAACACCGTGTCCTTGTGCACCGCTGTCATGATCTTGCGCGGACGCGTGCGAGCCAGCTCGAACGCCGCGCGTGCGACCTTGCGAGAGCCCTGGCGGGTGATCACGCGGATGCCAATAGTCATGTCCGGCGTCGGCCGGAATTCGCCGTTGCCCATGAACACGTTACGGTCGGGCGGGAAGCCTTCGTTGTTTTCACGGACGATGATCAGGTCGACGTCGTTATAGATCGACGGCAGTCCCGCATAAGACTTGGCGGGACGGATGTTGGCGAACAGGTCGTAGTGCTTGCGCAGGATCGGATGCGGATTGATCGCATTGGGCAAACCCTTCGGATAGGCCTGATGGCCGATCGGTCCGAGCACCCAGCCGTCCAGCGTGTCGAGCTTGTCCAGCGTGCCCGGCGGCAGGGTGTAGCCCAGTTCCTTGTACGCCTTCATGCCGATCGGCACCGGATGCCAGTTCACCGACAGTCCGCACTTCTGTGCTGCCGCCTTCATCACCTTGATGGTCTCGGGCACCACTTCCAGCCCGATGTCATCGCCTTCGAGAATTCCGATTTGCAGTGTCATGTTGTTTCCGTTTGTGTTGACGATCCCGGTTCAGGCCTCTCAGTTTAGACCTTACTCCCAGACGCCCTTGGGCATCGGCAGGCCGGCCAGATCCTGGTCGGTCACGGGCGTATCAGGCGCAATGTTCAGACGCTCCAGAATCGCCATCAGCTGGCGCACATGCTGCGCCGAGTGCCAGGTGCAGCGCTCCAGCACATCACGCATCGGCTGCATGCCGTAGTAGGTCGGCACCTTGCCTGCGCAGGTCGGGTCGGCCACGCCACTCCACCACGCAGAGATGCGCTTGATGATGTCATCGCCATAGACGGCAATCTGCGCGCCGGTTTTGAGATCATCGGCGGGCGGCTCATTGGGCCGTTCGACTGTCATTTCCTCGCCCTGCGTGACTTCAAGAAGAGCCTCACCGATGCGGAAGACATGAAATGCCATGTAACGCACTGAACGGTCGCGATTGGCAATCGCGCGCTCTTCCATGTGGGCATCAGGCAACTGGCGCACAAAACGCTGCGCTGCGGCCAGCACGAACAACCAGCGCTCGACCATCTGCGCCGGCGTCAGGCCGGCCTGTCCCGGCGGTTTCACGCCGGCAAGACGGGCCACATCGGCCAGCACCTGACCGAATACATATTCTTTACCACGCGACACGACGGGCACGTTGCGCACACCAAAGGCGAGCAGACGCGTCATCCCTTCGGGATCGGCCATGATATCGACGACTTCGAATTGCACACCGGAACGCGAAAGAAACTCTTTCGCCTTGAGACAGCTACTTCATCCGGGTTTGGTAAACAGTGTGATGGTGTCGCTCATGGCGCATTTCTCCGGTTGGCAGTTTGTTAAACGCAGGGGATGGTGCCAGAATCCGCACCCGGTCGCGTTAACCATTCCTTATGACCCCCGTTCCCGCCGCTTATGGCTGACCGTCCGCCTCCGGACATATCAGCAAGTATTTGTTTTAATTAATAATTTTAACGCACCATCCCGATAACATCATGCGCCCCGATCTCACGACCTTAAAACTGTTTCTCGCGGTCGTCGAAGAACGCAGTATCGCCAAGGCCGCCGAGCGCGAGCACATCACCGCCCCCGCCATCAGCAAGCGCATCACCGAACTGGAGACCGCGCTCAACGTGCAGTTGTTCGACCGCCATGCCAAAGGCATACGCCCGACAGCAGCGGGCGAAGCCCTCGCTGCCGACGTCCGCAGCATCTTCGCCATTCTCGACCGAGCGGAAAACAAACTCAGCGAATACGCGAGCGGGCATCGCGGCCGCATCCGAATCCACGCCAATCCGTCGGGCGTGTCCGGTGCGCTTCCGATTGCGCTGCGCGAATATCTGGATGCTCATCCATTGATTGGTATCCAGCTTGAAGAAAAACACAGCATTGACGTGGTCAGGGCCGTTACCGAAGGTGAAGCCGACATCGGGATTTTTGCGCCTCATGTACCGGCAGAAGGATTGACCATCCGGCCCTATCAGCAGATCAGGCTGATGCTGATCACGCCGCTGGATCATGCGCTGGCCAAACGCAAAACAATCTCGCTTACCGAAGCGGCCGCACACGATTTTGTCAGCCTGTCCGACGCCAGTTCGATCGGCAATCTCGTAATAAGGGTGGCGGCACAACAAGGCGTTACGCTCAGACACAGACTGCAGGTTGACGGTTTCGACGGATTGCGGCGCATGGTGCAGGCCGGCCTGGGAGTGGCCGTAATGCCCGAACACTGCGCCCTGCCCTACAGCAAGGCCATGTCTTTCCACTGCATTCACCTGACTGACAGTTGGGCCCGCTATCGCCTGAATATCTGTACGCGCGAACCCAAGACCCTGAGCATGGCGGCGCGATTGCTGCTTGCGCACCTGAAATCCGGTGTACCGCCCCGCAAAGAAGCCTGTTGATGCACTGCATCATGGCTACCCGACTCAGTTGTAACAGCGCGGCGCAGGGTTCCGTCTGGGTATAATGTCAGACCTTGCAAATTCGTTGCTCGAAAACAGCCGGCATTCAGGCACGATAACCAAGCAAGAGTCATTACTGACCGAGGAAAAATAATGTTCAACTGGAAATCAATCGCGTTCACGCTTCCGCTGGCCCTGGCCTCAGCAACCGCATCCGCCGCAGCACCTGCCGGCGAATGGCAGCCGACCAAACCGATCCGCATGCTCGTGGGTTTTGCCCCCGGTGGCGGTACCGACACCACAGCACGCGCCATGGGCGCAAAAATGGGCGAGCTGCTCGGCCAACAGATCATCATCGACAATCGCCCCGGCGCATCGGGCAACATCGCCACCGAGATCACCTCCAATGCGACACCGGACGGCTACACCATTCTGATGGGCACCATCGCCTCGCTGGCGATCAACCCCGCGCTTTACAAAAAGCTGCCTTTCGACCCGCTGAAGGATGTACTGCCGGTTTCCCAAGCCGTCGATTCGACCAACATCCTCGTGGTGCACCCTTCGGTTGCCGCGAAAAATGTGACCGAACTGATCGCCCTGGGCAAAACAAAAACGCTTAACGGCGGCTCCTCGGGCGTAGGCGGCGCCGGCCACCTTGCGCTGGAACTGTTCAACCTGCAGACCGGCACCAAGATTGTTCACGTGCCGTACAAGGGCGGCGGTCCTTCGATCGTTGATCTGGTTGCCGGCAATATAAACCTGATCTTCGCAACGGCGGCAAGTGCCGTGCCGCACATGAAGAGCGGCCGCTTGCGCGCGTTGGGCGTGACAACGATCAAACGTTCAGCCCTGGTTCCGGAACTGCCCACCATCTCCGAAGCCGGCGTAAAGGGTTTCGACGCCAACAACTGGTACGGCGTACTGGTCCCGGCAAAGACGCCGCGGCCGATCATCAATCGCCTGAACAAGGAAATCAACGTCGTCCTCAAATTGGAAGACGTCAAGAAAATCCTGTTCGCATCAGGCCTCGATGCAGCACCGAGCACTCCGGAGCAATTCGGCGCCTATATCAAGGCGGAAAAAGAGAAGTGGGAAAAAGTCATCAAGGCCGCCGGCCTGTATCAAACCAACTAATGCTGACCGATTGATACTGAAACCGCTTGCATCCGGTAAATCCGCAAAGCGGGAACTAAACTAAGTCGGTTGCTGACAAAAAAGACTGCACAGTTTCTGCTGTGCAGTCTTTTTATTTGGCAGAATCATCCGGCTCGCCGAACACTATTCCAAAAGGTCATTCCATGCATTCGCTCACCCGTATTGCCGCAATCCTCGCGGCATCAGCATCGCTGGTCGCCGCACCCGCCATCGCCGCGGACTGGGGCCCGACCAAACCGGTCCGTTTCATTGTCGGTTTCCCGCCGGGCGGCGCCACCGACCTCGTTGCACGCATCATGCAGCCCAAGCTGTCTGCCTCCCTGGGCACACAGGTCATTGTCGACAACCGGCCCGGCGCCAACGGCGTGATCGCACTGCAGATCCTCAAAAATGCCGAGCCTGACGGCCACAGCGTAGCCATGGGCCATATCGGCGGCATGGTGATCAGCCCCGCCATCCAGAAGACCGGTTATGACGTCTACAAGGACTTCGCCTTCCTGACCATGCTGGTGTCGCTGCAGAACATCCTGATCGTGCATCCTTCGGTGCCCGCCAAGAACCTGCCCGAGTTCCTAGCCTACGCCAAGGTACAGCAGGGCAAAGTCAATTACGCCAGCTCCGGTGTCGGCAGCCCCGGCCACCTCGCGGGCGTATTGCTGGAAAGCATGACCAAGATCCCGATGACGCACGTACCCTACAAGGGCGGCGGACCTGCCATCACCGACCTGCTCGCCGGACACATTCCCGCATTCATGGCGGTGATTTCGACTTCGGTGCCGCATGTGCAGTCGGGCAAAGTGCGCGCCATCGGCGTCACCGGCGCCAAACGCGCCGAAGCGCTACCCGATGTTCCGACCATCGCCGAAGCCGGCGTCAAGGGTTACCTTGCCACCAACTGGTACGGCCTGCTCGCCCCGGGCAAGACCGCGTCAAATGTCCAGGCACGGCTGACCCGCGACTTTGTCGCATCGCTGAAACAGCCGGATGTGGTCAAGCAACTGCGCGACCGCGGCATTGACGCCGCGCCTTCAAGCCCGGCCGAATACCTCGCGTTCGTGCGCAACGAGGAAAAACTCTGGGTGCCGATCATCAAGGCCGCCGGCATCACTGCCGATTAACCGTATCATTACGTTTCTCCCGGGCGCCGCGCATCCGCGGCGCCTTTTTTTCAGGATGGAAGCCGCACCATGATCATCGACTGTCACGGACACTACACCACCGCCCCAAAATCGCTCGAGGCCTTCCGCCAGAAGCAGATCGACAGCCTGAAAGACGCAGGGCTCAGTCCTGCGAAAGACTCGCTGGTCATTCGCGATGATGAAATCCGCGACAGCATCGAAGGCGCGCAATTGCGCATCCAGCGCGAGCGCGGTACCGACCTCACCGTCTTTTCGCCGCGCGCCGGCGGCATGGGCCATCACATCGGCAATGCCGCCACCAGTGCGCTGTGGTCGGACATCTGCAACGAACTGATCCACCGCGTCTGCACGCTGTTTCCGAAAAATTTCGTCGGTGTGTGCCAGTTGCCGCAAAGCCCCGGTGTGCGTCCGGAAAACTGCATCCCGGAACTGGAACGCTGCGTAAAGGAATACGGCTTCATCGGCTGCAACCTGAACCCCGATCCCTCCGGCGGCTACTGGACCGACCCGCCGCTGACCGACCGCTACTGGTACCCGCTATATGAAAAGCTGGTTGAACTGGATGTGCCGGCGATGGTTCATGTCAGCGCATCCTGCAACCCGGCCTTCCATTTCACCGGCGCGCACTATATCAACGGCGACACGACTGCCTTCATGCAGTTCATCACCGCTGATTTGTTCAAGGATTTCCCGACGCTGCGTTTCGTGATCCCGCACGGCGGCGGCGCCGTTCCCTACCACTGGGGCCGTTACCGCGGACTCGCCCAGGACATGGGCAAGCCGACGCTGCAGGAACACCTTCTGGGCAATGTGTTTTTCGATACCTGCGTCTATCACCAGGCCGGCATCGACCTGCTGACGCGAGTGATTCCGGCAGACAACATCCTGTTCGCCTCGGAGATCGTCGGCGCCGTCAAAGGCATCGACCCGGAAACCGGCCACTACTACGACGACACCCGGCGTTACATCGACGCCGTCACCACGCTGTCAGTTGCGGACAAGAAAAAGATTTTTGAGGACAACGTCTACAAGGTGTATCCGCGGCTCCGCAAGCGGATGGACTGACTACCTGCAGGAAAGTCTCCAACAACTGGAGTCCGGCATCAGGGCTTGTCCCAGCTCTTCAGTTCCGTGATGCGCTTTTCAGTGCGCTCGATCATGCAGCCGTGAAATCGCGCATTGCGGATCGAGCCCCCTTCAAACAGCTTGTACATGCCTTCGCAATCCTGCTTGCGAAACTCTATCCAGCTGCGTTGCGCTTCGGCCAGGCGGCGGCGGACCGTGCTGCGATCGACTTGCTGCGGATCACTGCTGTCAATGCGCTTGAGCAGTTCCTGGTAAGCCCGGTTCAGCTCGCGGTCCACCGCGACGAATTGCTGACTCATGCACTCATTGATTTCGATGGTGGTGTTGGCCGTGGCGCAGGGATCCGCAGGCTGGGCAGCTTGCGGTGCGCTCGCGCAGAGCAGGCCCAGACACATCAGGCTCAACCTGTATTTATTATCAAGCATTTGATTATATTGATTTTTTTATAAAACTCAGTTGCCGCGTTCGGGCAGCAGCCGCCCGTTGCGTTCAACCCGGGTCGCACAAGACGAAAGGCCGCAGCTGAATTCCGTTTTCACCACATCCAGCGGCGTCACCACGATGGTGCCACGACCACGATGCGCTGTGCCGGCATCAAATTCATAGGTAACGATGCCCGCAGGTTCATCGATCACCATCGAGTAACTCATGTATTCACCAAAAAACAAACCTTTTGTTTTTGGTGCAATCACCTCGACGCGCAGCGGAATGCGGTTCTTGGTCGTGGGATGCGTACGGAAATAACGCTTGACCCTCATGCCGTAACGGAAAGAGGGATCAGCCGCTTCAATGCGTTTAAGCATCTTCAGTTCGCTGGGACGCAAGGGCACGTCCTCCATGCCCATGCCGATGCCCTGCGCCGATGCCGTCCCTGCAAACAAAGACATCACCATGAGCAGCAGCAGGTAAAACGGCTTAGGCATCGCCTTCAGCATCTTCATAGGACTCATGGCTGAACCGCGGCGTGCAGATCGCCAGGAACACCAGGTCTCCGTCACCGATGTTGGCAATGCGCTGCCGGCACGACGGCGGAATCATCACCACGTCACCGGCCTGCACCTCCTGAGGCGGGTAATCGCCGATCTCCACCCTCCCCATGCCGTCGAGGATCACATAACGCTCGACGGTATCGAGCACCCGGTGCCAGCGCGTGGTTGCACCCGGCAGCACCCTGGCCCGCGCGATCGACATCTGCGGATCGCTGTCGTCATTGGAGAGTTCGAGGATATGGCAGCCCTCCTCGATAAATACTTCAACGCCGGGATGCGCGCGCAGGATGGGGGGCTGTTGCATGCTCATTGCAGTCCATGTTGATGACGGGCGCAAACGCGCTCAGGAAACCCTGTAACACCAGTGCCAGGGCTCGTACTGGAATCCGCAAGGGTTGCCCCGCGGATATGAAAGAACAAATCCGAATTCGCCCGCCCGCGACAGCAGCCACGCAAATGCCGCTGTCTGCTCAAAACCGGTCTCCAGCACAGGACTGCGCGGCGTCGTCAAATCAAGCGCGCGGCCGGTATGGTGCTCACTGAAACCCGGCGGCGCATTCACGCTCAACACGTCTTCCACGGATACCCCCGCCGCCAGCTTGCGCCGCACGATCTCCGCCTGACGCTCAACACTGCGAAATGCCGAGACCACGTTCAACTCGATGCCGTCCGCAAGCGCTGCCGCCTTCATGTTTTTCCAGGCAGACACTGCAGCCGGAATCAGCAAATATTCCCGGCCATCAACACCAATTTCGGCCACTTCCAGTTCTGAGGCTTCCGCGCATTCGGGCAAATTCCGCGCAACAATCACTTCCGGCGCAATGCCCAGCTCCAGCAAAACCGATTCGATGCGCGGCGAAATCATCGCGAGCATGCAGCCCCTGCGCCAATGGCTGCCCTGTCACCCGAACAAACACTGGAACGATGAATCGCGTATCCGGTCATCCGCCGTTGCCCTATCGTCCGAAAAATTTCTTGACGGTCTCGTCAGCCACCTTCTGCAGAAAAGCGGCGTCTTCCTTGCCGACTTTGCCGTAGTAGTCATAACTGTTGCCGCTGCACGGCTTGTTGTAAACGCTGGCGTAAACCGTACATGCCGCGAGGTAGGTGCCGAGCATTGTCGGATGGCTGCCGTCGTAATCCTGGTGCAGCTTGATGTCCGGGCGCTGGCGATAGGCTTCCTCGAAAGCCAGACCGCTGGGGATCACCAGTGCGTTGATCTCATTGCCGACGCTGACGTACATGTCGGCGGTCTTCGCCATCATGTCCGGCGCGGCGGCCTTGCTCGGCCTGATATGCGCAGGCGTCATGTACAGGGCGACCTTGCCGCCACGCTCGGCGATGAGCTTGCTGAATTCGACAGCCTTGTCGCGGAATGACGCCCGCCGCGCGTCAGCCAGCGCATCCGTGCTGTTGCCGTGCATGATCACCAGTTCAAAGGGCTCCTTGATGCCGAGGTTGCCCGGCTTCGTCAGATGATCCATGTTGTGGTGGTTCAGCGGCGCGCCGCCGATGGTCGCTGACTTGTATTCGAAAGCCTTGGCTGTTGCCGGATCCGCGGCAAGCGCCAGGCGCCGTACGTGGTTGTGCAGGCTGTCGTTGTAATAAAGATAGCTGTTGCCTACGAACAGCACGCGCTTCGGCGTATCGACCTGGGGCTGCTTGACCGCCGGGCTTGCGGCGTTCGCAACCACGCCGTTGACCAGCAAGGCGCTGATCAGCAGGGTCTGCAGCAAGGACTTGATGCGGATTTTCATTGATGTCTCCTCCCGTTCGTTGTGCGCGCATGATACCGCGGCTTGACAGTGCCACGGCAGCTCCATGGCAACCAATATGTGGGCCATCGCATCCCGTCTGCGGTCCGTGCTGCCATACTGACCGTCAAACAACAGTTCGTTCCGGCAGCCGCAGCCGGCAACGTGACAGCAGCCATTGCGGCGATCCATCCGGAGGAGTCCAGCATGAGCATCGAACATCACACCCGTCCTGCGGCGCTCGCCGCCGCCCTGATTGCCGCCGCCATCACTGCAACAAGCATGGCGCAGGCGGCTCAGCCCGCCAAAGGCGGCTACCCCGATCGGCCGATCCGCCTGCTCATCGCCCAGGCTCCGGGCGGCAATGCCGACATCATCGCCCGTGCGCTGGCCGAAGGCATGGCCGAACGGCTGGGCCAGAACGTCGTGCCCGACAATCGCCCCGGCGCCAGCGGCATCATCGCCACCGAAATGACGGTGCGCGCGGCGCCCGACGGCTACACCATACTGCTCGTGCCCAGCTCCTTCGGCGTCAATCCCGCTGTAAACCGCAAGCTGCCTTACGACCAGTTGCGCGACCTCACCCCAATCACCCATGTCGCCAGCGCCCCCAACGTGCTGGTCGTAGGCCCGTCGCTGCCGATCAAGTCCGTGCCTGACTTGATCAAGGCCGCCAAAGCCAGCCCGGGCAAGCTGACCTACGGCTCCTCGGGCAACCTCGGCTCGCCCCACCTTGCCGGAGAACTGTTTGAACTGATGACCGGCACTGACATGGTCCATGTTCCCTACAAGGGTGCAGCCACCGCGATGATCGACCTCATCGGCGGCCGTATCTCGATGTCTTTTGCCAGCCTGCCCAGCGCCATCGCCCACATCCGCGCCGGCAAACTGCATGCCATCGCCGTGACCAGTGACCGGCGCTTCCCGCTGCTGCCCGAGCTGCCCACGCTGTCGGAATCCGGCCTCGCCGGTTTCGAGACCAGCGCCTGGCAGGGCTTGGTCGCGCCGGCGAAAACGTCGCCCGCGATCATCAAGCGACTCAATGCTGAAGCTGTAGCCGTAATCAACCAGCCGGCCATGCGCGAGCGCATGGTGCAGAACGGCGCCATCCCCATCGCCAGCACCCCCGAAGAGCTATGGGACTTTGCCCGCAAGCAGATCGAAAAATGGGGCAAGGTCATCAAGGCCGCCGGCATCACGCCGAACTGACCGCCCTTGGATAGATAATCCCTGATCCTCAGTTCCTTGATCCTTGATCGCATAACTCAAATCCTCCATTTCCAAATCCTGATCCTCTGACGGAGCAACGAAAGTGACAAACCCCAACACCGGCCCGCTCTCCCGCTTTACTGTCCTCGACCTCACCCGCGCGCGCTCCGGCCCGACTGCGGTACGCCAGCTCTCCGACTGGGGCGCCAATGTCATCAAGGTGGAAGAACTCGGCGAACAGGACGGGGACGGCAGCCCCTTCGACAAACGCCACGGCCCCGACTTCCAGAACCTGCACCGCAACAAGCGCAGCCTGACGCTGAACCTGAAATCGCCGGAAGGCGTCGCCGTATTCAAGCGCATGGCGGAAAAAGCCGACGTCATCGTCGAAAACTACCGCCCGAAAGTGAAAGACCGCCTCGGTATTGATTACGCAAGCATCCGCAAGATCAACCCGCGCATTGTTTACGCCAGCATCAGCGGCTTCGGTCAGGACGGCCCTTACGCCGACCGCCCCGGCCTTGATCAGGTCGCGCAGGGCATGAGCGGCCTGATGTCGATCACCGGATTACCCGGTCAGGGCCCGGTGCGCGCCGGCATCGCCATCGGCGACTCCAGCGCCGGCATGTTCCTCGCTTTCGGTATAGTCACGGCACTCCTCGACCGCGAACACACCGGCGAAGGGCAATGGGTGCATACGTCGCTGTTGCAGGCGCTGATCGCGATGACCGACTTCCAGGCCGCACGCTGGACCGTCGCCGGTGAAGTCGCCGGACAGGCCGGCAACAATCACCCGACCGCGATTCCCACCGGCAGCTACAAGACCAAGGACGGTTACATCAACATCGCCGGCTCCGGCCAGTTGTTCGAACGTCTGTGCAAAGCCATCGGCCTGCCCGACGTACCGAAAAATCCCGATTACTCCAACTCCAAGATCCGCTCCAAAAACCGCGACGCACTGAACAAGATCATCGCCGGGCAGATCGAAACCCGGACGTCGGCGGACTGGATCGAATCGTTGAACAAGGCCGGCGTGCCCTGCGGCCCGATCTACAAGATGAACGAAGTGTTTGCGGATGAGCAGGTGCAGCACCTGGGACTCGCCGCGCCGGTAAAGCACTACCAGCTGGGTGACATCAAGGTCGTGCGCAACGGCATCAACTTCTCAAAGACACCGTTTGCGGTGCGCAAGGCGGCGCCAGACAAGGGGGCGGAGACGGATGAAGTGCTGAAGGAATTCGGGTATAGCGAGGCGGAGATTGCAAAGCTCAAAGCCGGAGGCGTCACAGCAGCAGCCTGAAACCCGTTTCAGCCAATTCATCATCCACACCCGATATTGCCCATTTGATGGCACCCGCACCATCAATGGGCGCAAAAGGACTTTTGGAACGCCCCCGCAATGTTGGATCTGTGGTGACTACCCAGTGACATTGAACTCTGCGAGCAGCAGGATTTCATGCTGGCACATGTCGTGCTTTATCAGACCCGTCATCAATCAGCCTGGAGAATTCCGATGAAAGTCTCCCTCATCCCTGCTTTTCTATGCCTTGCGCTCACCCCCGCCCTTGGGCAAAACACGGGTTATCCGACAAAGAACATCCGTATCGTTGTTGCCGCAACACCTGGCGGCGGGGTCGATACGATCAGCCGGATTGCGGCGCAGCACTTCAGTGAACAGTGGGGGCAACCCGTTGTAGTAGACAACCGTCCCGGCGCCGGCGGTGCGCTTGCCGGCGATATCGTGTCGAAATCGAACCCGGATGGCTACACCCTGAAAACGATCTCGATCAGCCATGCGGTGATTCCAAGCACACATAAAAACCTGTCTTACAGCCCTGAGCGTGACCTGACGCCGGTAAGCATCCTGGTGAATTCCCCGAACGTGCTCGTGGTACATCCCTCATTGCCAGTCAACTCCGTGAAGGAACTGATTGCCTATGCCAAAGCGCGTCCCGGCCAGCTTCAGTATTCCTCTTCGGGCAATGCTGGCCCGCCCCACATGGCGATGGAAATGTTGAAGCTGCTGGCTCAAATCGACATGATGCACATTCCCTACAAGGGTACGGGACCGGGAATGACTGATCTGCTTGCAGGGCGGGTCTCGCTGACCTTCGCCAGCATTATTTCCGTACGTTCCCATGTGGAAAGCGGAAAACTCCGACTGCTCGCAATCGCCAGCAGTAAACGTTCACCGGTACTGCCAAAAACGCCGACGGTCGCCGAGGCTGGAGTACCCGGTTACTCGGTGGATGTCTGGTACGGCATGTTCGCACCCAGCGCAACGCCACGCGCCGTCGTAGCCAAGCTCAATGGCGAGTTGATCAAAATGACCCAGGTGCCGTCAATTGGTGAAAAGATGACTTCTCTCGGGCTTGAGCCGCTGGCAGCGCCTCTTGCAGAGACCAATGCCTATGTAAAGTCGGAAATCGCAAAATGGGCAAAAGTGGTCAAGGCCGCAAACATCACCGCCAACTAGCGAATTTCCATGAGCGCATATAACCCCAACGTCATCAGCTTTTCCCGCGCAGTCTCCGCATTCCGCTCCGGCAAAGACACACCATCGGACTTTCTGGAACGCTGCATTTCGGTGATCGGATCACGCGAATCCGAAGTGCAGGCATTTGAGACACTCAACCTTGAAGGTGCCCGTGCTGCGGCAAAAGCGGCGACAGCGCGCTATCGCGCCCGACAGCCGCTGTCCATGGTCGATGGATGTCCGGTAGGCATCAAGGACATCATGGATACCTGCGACATGCCCACCCAAATGGGCAGCCCGGTGTTCAAGGGCTGGCAGCCGGCATACGACGCCGCATGCGTGCAGGCACTCCGCATGGGCGGCGCCGTCATTCTCGGCAAAACCGTGACCACGGCATTTGCCTGCGGCGCCACCAACAAGTCCCGCAATCCGCATGACACGCAGCGCACGCCCGGCGGTTCTTCCAGCGGCTCGGGGGCTGCAGTGGGCGCCGGCATGGTCCCTGTTGCGCTCGGCACCCAAACCCAGGGTTCGACCCTGAGACCGGCATCATTCTGCGGAGTCGTCGGCTTCAAACCCACTCATGGCGTACTGACCATGCAGGGCGTGCATCCGATTTCACACACCCACGACCACATGGGCATACTCGGCAGCACCCTGGATGACACGTGGCGGATCGCCTCTCACCTCTCTCTGGCCGAAGGCCATCCAGGCCACCCGTTTCTGCACCGTGCGGGAGAACGGCTGCCGCGCGCAATAAAGCCGCGCCGCATTCTGCATCTCCAGACACCGGGCTGGCTCGCCGAAACGACTGATGCCACGCGGGCGGAATTCGAACGCGTACTGACGGCCATGCGCGAGGCCGGCGTCGAAATCGTCAGTCGCGACAACCATCCCGGTGCCGCCGCACTTGAAGCGGCCATCAACGAGGACTATATCAACAGCTGCCTCAATATCACCGCATACGAAATGCAGTGGCCGTACAGGCAATATGTTGAGCGTCATCCATCCCTGCTCGAGCAGCGGATTCATGATCGTATGCAGCAAGCTGCGGCAATGAAGCCCGCCGACTATACCGCCTGTCTCGCGAACAGCGCACGCATGCGCAAAGAAGTGAAATCGATGCTGCGGGGCGTGGATGCGATTGCGACACTGGCCGCCTCCGGACCGGCCCCATTGGGACATCAACACACCGGCAGCCGGACTTTCCTGGTTTATGCGACCTTCCTCGGACTGCCCGCCTTCAGCCTGCCCCTGATGCAGGTCGACGGGCTGCCAGTGGGAATGCAATTGATCGGCGCAGCGGGCAAGGATGGCACTTTGTGCGCCCATGCAAACTGGTTGATGCAGTTGCAGGGGCACTGAACAGTAAGACTGAACTTGCCGGTTTTACCGGTAATTCATGACTCGTCTGAAGCCATGCGCTTGCGCCAGCGCAGCGCGCAATGCATGCAGCGCATCAAGCCCTTCAATATCTGCGGTCGGCAGAAAAAGTGCCCGTTACCCCGGCTTACTGCTTTGTCTTTTGGCTCGACAGCAGCGACACGATCATCAAAGGCAGCAGCGGAACGCTCAGCGCAAAAATCACCCACCCGCTCACCGATCTGCCCTTGCGCTTCGCAATGAACCCCGTGGGAATCGCCGCCACAACGGCAACAACCGTCAGATACAGCGCGCCCTCGATCAATGCCTCGACCGTCTTCGGGTCGTAGCCGAACTGAATGAGTAATGCGGAAATCTGCGGATCAAGCATTGGGCCACTCCAGTCGCAGCATGGTCGCGATGGTTATCGGGAGCCATCAAAAAAACCGCTTCAGGTCGGCAGCGGATTTACTACTGCGCAGTATCCGCTTTTGCACCACCAACTGCGATCAATTTGCAAAAGTTACCGATGCCGATTTTTCCAAATTGACTGCGTGGTCATGCGCTCGGTGATCGCTACTTAGGCACAAACACCAAGGGCCGCTTGCGCGGCCCTTGGTGTCTATTTTTAAGTATCTGATTTTATTACTGATATTCAATCATGCCGCCGGCGGCGATGGTCTTCAGCGACTCCACCACCTTCTTGTCGACGAGGATGCCTTCCTTGCGCCGGCGCACGCGCTCACGATAGGCGCGCTCGGACGGGATACGGATTTCATCGACGCCCGGCTGCTTGGGCGTGTCCTTGATCTGCTTGACGTATTCGGACATGCGCTTCGGAAACTCGCCGCCGGGCAGCATGATTTCCGGATCGACCACCCAGAAGTGGAAGGCGTAGTCACGGACGTTGCCGTGCGCGAGATGTGAACCGGCGAGGATGCCCAGCGCCTGGATCGCAAACGACAGGCCGTAACCCTTGTGGCCGCCGAAAGGCGCGACACCACCCTTCAACACAGCCTTGCCGTCGGTCGACGGACGGCCCTGCTCGTCAAAGCCCACGCCTTCGGGCAACGGCTCGCCGAGATGGGCGTGCAGCATGACCTCGCCCCACATGAATGACGCCGTACCCATGTCGACGACGACCGGGCCGTTGTCCGAGGGGAAACCGAAGCAGATCGGGTTGGTGCCGAGCATCGGCTTGGTCGAACCCGGCGGCAATACGCGCGGAGATGCCGCCGATGTATGAAATGCAACAAGGCCTTCCTTGACGATTTTTTCAACAAAGTAAGCGTTACGGCCGCTGTAGTAACTGTTGAATACGCCCACGGTCGCCATGCCTGAGGTCTTGGCCTTCTTGATCGCCACTTCGGCGCCGCGATAGGCGGCGACATAACCGATGTTGTTGCCGCCGTCGATCAGCGCCGATACCGGGGTCTCACGGACGATGGATACCGGCTTGCGCGGCTGTCTGGTCTTGACGTCGGTCGCAATCGCCAGCACCCGCGGCAGGCCGGCGAAGCGGTAGCCGCACAGCGAATTGTCGACGAGTTGGTCAATGGTGATGCGGGCGTCTTCGCCGCTGTAACCCACCGCCTCCAGCGCGCGCTGGCCCAGTTCGGTGGCTTCTTCAGCGGTGATGCGCAGGAAATCAGGATGGTCGGCGTCGAGCAAGGCCGTTTTCTGCATGATCAATCTCTCTAATTAATTAATCTTAAGTGGTTTAGCTATCGGCAAACTCGTCTCAAAAATCAGCCGAGCGCAGCCCTGACAAGGAGCGCGCGAGGCTCCGGCGAGACATTACTGGTCGGTAAGGCGAGGAGGAACGCAGCGCGCGACGCAGTCAGGGCAAGCGCAGGCATTTTGGAGACGAGTTTTTATTGCTGCTGGATGCCGGCGCTCCTGACGATGGTCGCGTAACGCGGAATCTCGGCTTTCAGCAAAGCGCCGAGCTGGTCCGGCGTGCCGTACCAGGGGTTGATGCTCTGCGAATCCAGCGTCGCGCGCAGGTCTTTCGATTCCAGCGCCTTCTGCGCTTCCGAAGTCAGCTTGTTGATGATGTCGCGCGGGGTGTTGGCCGGCGCAAACATCGCATACCAGATCGACATTTTGAACTCCGGATAACCGGCCTCGGTCGAGGTCGGCACGTCCGGCAGGTTGTTCACCCGTTTCTCCGACAGCACCACAATCGGCCGCACCTTGTTCTGCTTGATCAGCGGCAGGATCGAGGCCACCGAGACAATGGTCTGATCCACTTCGCCGCTGATCGCCGCGACTGTCGCCAGCGTCGCACCTTTGTAGGGAACGTGGACCACGTTGATCTTCTGCAGGTATTTCAGCAGTTCATTGGCGAGGTGATTGGTCGTCCCGGCGCCGCCCGAGCCGTAATTGAGAACGCCCGGTTTCGACTTCGCAAGGTCGATGAACTGCTTCAGCGTTTTGGCCGGGACTGACGGGTGCACCACCATCACATTTTCGATAGCGGCGAGACGCGCCACCGGTGCGAAATCCCTGATCGCGTCGTAACTGAGTTTTTTGTACAGCGCCGGGCTGATGGCGATCGTCGGCGAAGTCACCAAAACGGTATAGCCGTCGGCCGGTGAAGTGGCCGCCAATGACAGTGCCAGGGTACCGCCGGCGCCGACGCGGTTGTCGGGAAGCATGTTGTGACCCATCTGCTCACCCATTTTCTGGCCGATAAAGCGGCCCACCAGATCGCTGGGAGCACCCGCCGGAAACGGCAGGATCATGCGAATCGGTTTGGAGGGATAGGCCTGGGCCAATGCATCCGTGCCGATCACAGCGCAGGACAAGGCCACTGCCGCGGCAGCAGTCGTCAAATGATTGAATGTGAACATGATTGAATTCCTCCTTCGATTGATTTTATTGTCGCCGACCCTTTGAATCACTTTGAATCAGGCGTCGCGACCAACAACAAGCAAGGCGTCGACCACCTTGGCGCCCTTACCCTTGGCCAGCACGGTCAGCGGATTAACGTCCAGCTCGCGTATGGTAGCGCCATGATCATGGGCCAGCCATGACAACCGCACGATGCAGTCCACCAGCGCGTCAATATCGGCCGCCGGCATGCCGCGCACACCTTCGAGTATCTTGAAACTGCGCAATTCGCCGAGCATTTCGCGCGCTGCTGGCGCATCGACCGGCGGCACGCGGAACGTTATGTCGCGCAGAACCTCGACGTAGATACCGCCAAAACCGACGGCGATCAGCGGCCCGAACACGGGGTCGCGCACAATGCCCAGCATCATCTCGGCACCGCGCGGCACCATTTCCTGCACCAGCACGCCGGCAATCTTTGCATCAGGCTTGTAACGCAAGGCTGCGGCAAGGACCTCTTCATAGGCCTGCCGCACTTCCGCCTCCCCGCTGACGCCAAGGCGGATCGCGCCCGCTTCGGTCTTGTGCGCAATGTCTTCGGATTCAATTTTCAATGCCACCGGGCCATTGATGCCATGAGCATGAGCGGCCGCTTCGTCAGCGCTGGTCGCCAGCAGTTCCTTGGGCACCGGCAAGCCGTATTGCGCCAGCAGATTTTTGGCTTCACGTTCTGACAGTGTGCGATCGCCCGAGGCACCCAAGGCCCTGGCAACACCTGCCTGATCCATACCCTGCGGCCGCAGCGGTGCGGGTTGCAAGCGGCGCGCCTCAAGAAATTCGCGGTAACCGATCGCAGTGCGCACATAGCGCAGCGTATCCACCGTGTTGCGGTAGGCTGCGGCACCCATCGCCACCAGACTGTCAACCGTCAGCGTCTGATCATCATGACAGCCGCCCGTGACCAGCATCACCAGCGGCTTGGCAGCGTCGCGCGACAGTCGCGCCGCATACTCAAGGTCAGCGCGCGGTGCAAACGTGAACACGGGGATCATCACATCAACGTTGTCGTCTTCGCTGATGATTTCCATCGCCTTGCGGAATATCTCCGGCTGGCCGGTGGCCAGCGACGTCATGTCCGTGGGATTGCTGACTTTGCCGTAACCGGGGATCAGTTCGCCGAGACGGTCGTCGGTTTGGGACGTGTAGTTGTGCCAGCTCAAGCCGAGGTGCGTGCCGACATCGGCCATCTGCACCACGTTGCCGCCGGACAGCGACATTGACGCCGCACGGCGCCCTTTCGGCAGTTTTTTGTTACGAAGAACAATGGCCTGCTCATACAGCTCGTTGCAGTCATTGACACGGATCACGCCGCATTGCTTGCACACGGCACTGAACACGTCGTCCGAGCCGGTGATCGCACCGGTGTGCGATGCGGCCGCCTGCTTGCCGGCATCGGTAATGCCGAACTTGAGCACGATCAACGGCTTTTCGCGTTCGGCTGCAAATTGCGCGAGGTCCATGAAGGCCTTGCCGTCGCGGATGGCTTCCAGCGCCATCATCACCACATCGGTTTGATCGCCTTCGAGCATGAAACGTGCGAAATCGACTGCGGTGAGATCAGCCTCGTTGCCACAACTGGCCTGGTAACTCATGTGTACGCCGGCCTTGATCGCGCGCCACATCACATTGCTCTGACCCAGACCGCCGCTTTGGCTGACCAGGCCGACATTGCCCGGGGGTTCGGTCAGGCTCGATACCGCGTAACCGGCGGAAAACGAAAACCGGTCGATGAAATTCACCGGCCCGTTGCAGTTGGGCCCCATCACGCGCAGACCCGTTTCACGGGTGAAACGCAGCAGTTCTTCCTGCAGCTTGCGGCCCTGCTCCGTTCCCGTTTCAGCGTAACCCGCGGTAAACACCGTCGCGCACTGCACGCCGATGGCATGGCATTCACGCAGCACGTCGATGACGCGGTCCGGGGCAATCACCACGCCGACATGGTCCGGCGATTCCGGCAACGCGCTGACGCTCGGGTAACACTTCAGGCCGTTGAGTTCGGTGAGCCGCGGGTTCACAGGCAGGATGCGTCCGCCATAACCGAATTTGGCGACCTGCCGCATCAGTCGTCCGCCGAAGCGCCGGGTGTCATCCGTCGCACCGACAATGGCGATGGATTTCGGGGAGTAGAAACGGGTCCATTTGGTGGGTTGAGTCATTGCTGTGGAGCGCGGGGCCAAGTTCGATTTTTCGGGATTCGCGAATATATACCGGCAGGCCGCCCCACGACGGTGCGTTATCACAATGTGGTTGATTCATTCCCTAGTGTGCGCAATTTATGGACAATGCGGGGCCGCGTCCCAGCAAGTTGCAGCGCTTTATTGACCTGACGCCGCCCCACAGGAGATTCAGGATGTCCACCGTCGAATACAAACGTGAAGGCCAGATCGGCTACATCACGCTCAACCGTCCCGAAAAACTGAACGCCATTTCCGATGAAATGAGCCTCGCGCTTTGTGATGCGCTGTATGCATTTTATGACGACGAGGAAGCCATGATCGCCATCCTATCCGGCAACGGTCGTGCCTTCTGCAGCGGCGCCGACGTCAAGCAGCGCCAGTTACGCCCCAAGGAAGAACTGAAAAAACTCGGCGGTCCGTCCGCACGCGAAGGCAACATCCGCCATCCCTTTTTCAAGCCGCCGCACGCCAAGCCGATCATCGCCGCAATGCACAGCTACTGCTACGGTGTCGGCCTGCGCATCGCACTGTATTGCGACATGACCGTCGCCAGCAGGGATGCAAAATTCCAGGTCACTGAAATCGCCCGCGGCATTGATGCCACGCCGTTCTGGATGATGCTGACCCAGCGTGGCGTCGGCGTGTTTGCCGATGACGTGTGTTTCACCGGCCGCGTGTGGACCGCCGAAGAAGCCCATCGCGTCAACCTGTTGACCCGCCTCGCTGAAAACGGCGAACACATGAAGGTCGCCAAGGAACTTGCGGAACAGGTATTGAACAATCCCCCGCTCGCGGTGCGCGCGATGGTTGAAGCACGGCGCTCCGATCTGGAGCACATCGAAGCCAAGGCTTATTCAATCCGCCCGCGCACGCTGCATCTGTCGGAAGACTTCCGCGAAAGTGCACTGGCCTTCGTCGAGAAACGAAAGCCGGTTTACAAAGGCCGCTAATCCCGCTCAGACCGTCGCGGCGGAGCCTGCGGGATTACCCGGAGCTGATGCCGCGGGCGGCGCGCTGCGCCTGTTGTGCATTTCAATGACGGAATACAAAAACCCGTCCAGCAACTGCAACCCGATCCTCAAACACCCATCGCGTAACAGGGCCGCCGTGGATCGGCTGCACCTTCAAGCAGGCCGTTGTCGTAATTGACGCGGACTGCACACACCGCGCCGGCACGCCATTCAATCTCCCGCCACGAAGCGACCGTGTGCCCGAGTTTGCCGAGTTGTTCGACAGTCTTGCTGTCGAAACGCGATTCAAGATTGATACGCCCCGGGTGATAGGCATGAGGCTCCGACGAACTCGGGAAGCTGTAGGTGGCGAAGCGCGGCGCTTCGACCGCAGCCTGCGGCTCCATGCCGAACACCACGATATTGAGAAAGACCTGAGTCATCGCCTGCGGCTGAATGTCGTTGCCGGGGGAACCAAAGGGCATCAGCAGTTTGCCGTCCTTCAGCGCAAGCGCCGGATTGGGCGTCAGGCGCGGCCGTTTGCCCGGCGCCATCACTGCGGGCATCTTCGGATCGGTCCACGACTGTGAACCGCGCGAAGACGGGCACAGACCCGTGCCCGGAATCACCGGCATCGCGCTTGAGCCATCGCTGGGTGTCGCCGAAAAGGCATTGCCGTGACTGTCGACAACGCAGACATAAGACGTGTCCGGCGGAGGATTCGGCTCGCCGGGTGTCGGCGGCGGCAGGTTGTGCATTTTCGCAAAGCCGACCACATCCCCCGACTCGGGCATTCCCGGCGCAGCAGTGTCAGCACGGATCAGCTTGCGCCGCTCATCGGCATAGGCCGGCGAAAGCAGGATATCCAGCGGCACCTGCACAAATTTAGGATCGCCGTAATAACGATGGCGATCAGCGAAAGACAGTTTCAGTGACTCGACAATCGTGTGCACGTATTGCGGGGAGTTGTGCCCCATCGCCTTGAGGTCAAAGCCGGACAGCAGGTTCAGCGTCTGCGGAAGCACCGGCCCCTGCGACCACGGGCCGCAGGCGTAAAGGTCGACGCCGTGAAAACGCGTGCGCACCGGTTCTTCGAAACTGACTTCATAGGCCGCAAGGTCTTCGGCGGTGACCCAACCCGCGTTCTCGCGATGGTACTTGGCAATTTTTTGCGCAATGTCGCCCTTGTAAAAAGCATCGCGCGCCGCGCGCAGGCCGGCGACACGGCCTTTCCCTTTGTGCGCCGCCTCCTGGTCGATCATGTACTGCAGCGAGGCTGCAAGTTCGGACTGGATAAAACGCTCGCCGACTTCGGGTGGCCGGCCTTTGGGCAGAAATACCGCCGTGCTTGACGGCCAGCGGCGATAACCGGCTTCGTTGTCCTTGATGTAATCGGCCATGAACTCGTGCATGGCAAAACCGTCCCGCGCCAGTCGCAGTGCTTCAGCCGCGACCTCGCCGAAACTCATGGTACCGTAACGTTCAAGCGCAGCGAGCCAGGACGCCGGCGCCGCCGGCATCACCGAGCGCAGCAGGCCCGGCGGCATCTTGCCTTCGTGGTGTTTGTGAAAATATTCCAGCGAAGCGGCTTTTGGCCAAGTGCCGAGTCCGTCGATATTGACGACCTGCTGCTTGTCTGCGAGCCAGACCATGATCGGCGCCACACCGGCAAAATTGACGCGGTCAGTCTGCAGGATGCCAAGCGCGATACCCGCAGCAACGCCTGCATCAATGGCGTTGCCGCCGGCCTCGAGAATCTTGAACCCGGCATGGGTCGCCGAATAGTGTCCGGCGGAAATCATGTGGCGTTCGCCGGTAATGGTGGGACGGTAGGTCGGCATGCTGTTGCACTCCGCTTTCAGGTATTAATCGCATCATGGCGGCTCGGCACATCGAGTGCCGCCATATCACCCAGGGTGATCGGTTTTATCGGTGCGCGGATCCGGTAATAGCCGATCTCCGCCGGCGTCTGACCGCGGGTTTCCGCAATCAACTCGACAGCGGTCAGTCCGCACAAACGTCCCTGGCAAGGGCCCATGCCGCAGCGCATGAACGACTTCAACTGATTCGGCCCCGGACAGTTCTGGGCCGCGACCAGGCTGCGTACATCACCAGCGCGTATTTCCTCACAACGGCAGATCACGGTATCAGGATCAGTCGGCGCCAGCCATTGTTGCTGCGGGCGATACAAGCGGTCGAGAAAGGGTCGCGCCGCACGATGCCGTGCGAGCACGCGTCGCGCTGCGGCACTGCGTTGGTCGAGTTCTGCGGACTGGAGTCGGCCAAGGTCAGCTGCGGCGGCAAGCCCTGCCACCTCGCCCATCGCCGCAGCACCGACCGCGCCGACGATGCCGCCGGCATCACCAGCCACCCGTACGGTAGCGCTGGAACTGCGCCCCCATGAATCGAGCTCCGGACAAAAACATTTCTGCACCTCATTCCACTGATGGCGGATGTCGGTAGACAAGGCCAGATTGCCGTTGGGCACCACGCCCTGATGCAGGAAAACGAGATCCACCGCTTCTTTAAAACTGCGGCCACCGGACTCGAATTCAATTTCGCGGGCGCGGTCCAGCCCTTTGATTTTTAAGCCCATCACGCCGCGATGAAAAGGTACGCCGGCAGCGCGGATTTCTCGCAGCAGGGTCAAGCCCTTCAGCAGATAGGCAGGCAAGCCCAGCATACCGGGCAGATGCGGCAAGGCGCCCCAAAGATCATAGGAAGTCTCCAGCAGCGCCGCCGGCGGTCGCCCGGCGCGAATCAGTTGCGCTGCGAGCAGCAGCAACAAAGGCCCGCAGCCGGCCAATACAAAGCGACCTTCGGGCGCGAGACCACTCGCCTTGAGCAGGGTCTGCCCTGCGCCGCAACTCATCACACCGGGCAATGTCCAGCCCGGCACCGGCAGCGGACGTTCCATCGCACCAGTGGCGATCAGCACCTTCTGCGCATGGACAATACCCACCGCAGCTTCACGACGGTAATAGACCCGCCCGTCCTCGCCTACCTGCCACACCTGCGCCAGCGGCAGATAGTCAGCCCCGCAATCGCGGAAACGGCGCAGCAGCGTCAGGCCCGCTGCATAGTCCGGGCCCAGCCATTGCAGATGCGCGGGCCGGGTTGCGGCGAGCGCCTCGATGTTGCGGTAAATCTGCCCGCCGGGCACCGGCTGCTCATCGAGCACTACCACTTTGAGCCCGCAAGCCACCGCCTGGATGGCCGCCGAGAGCCCCGCCGGTCCGGCGCCAATGATGGCGAGATCGGTTTGCATTACAGGCGAGCCTCCGGTTTGCCAATTTGGGGGTTGATGCGCATGCCTTCGCGCACAATCACCAGGCAGCCCTGCTGATTGGGTTCGCCGTCGATTTCCATCAGGCACTCGTAACACACCCCCATCATGCAATACGGTGCGCGGGCTTCGCCGCTGATTGGCGTGGTTCGCGAAATGCCGGCGCCATCCAGCAGCATCGCCGCCGCTGCGGTGCAGCCCTGAGGCACCGACACACTACGGCCGTTGATCACCACCGTAACGGTCGGACCCGCGCTGTCAGGCAGCAGCTTGAACATCGAATCGCCCGGTTGAAAATCGTGCCAGTTCCGGCGGCAGCGCGCCTTCAGCGACAAAGCGCGCGTAATGCCGCGCATGCGCTGCTGCCAGCGTGACGCCGCTGTGGCAAGTGCACACAAAAGCACCGGGAAACTGTGCCGACTGCTCATACACCGGCAGGCCGTCCGGCGACATCACGCGCAGCGCACCCCAGCTGCGCACGATGCGCGCGTGGCGCAGAAAGGGAAAGGTCTTTACCGCACGCTGGGCCAGTGTGTGAACGACTTCCGGCGAGGTACTGTCATCGAAGCCGCTCTCCTCACGCGATTCCCCGATCATGATCGTGCCTTCGACGGTCTGGCGGATCATCAGCGTCGGCATGTTGAGCACCGGCTGCATGCGTTCGGTGACGATGATCTGTCCGCGCACCGGGCGTACCGGCACATTGAGCCCGACCATGGCACCCAGCGCCTGATTGCCGAGGCCAGCAGCGAGCACCACTTTCGGTGCGGAATAGGTACGGCTGCCCGCACTGACCCTGAAATCGCCGGGCCGCGGATCAATCGCACTCACCCTGGCGTTAGGCTGATAACGGCCGCCATGCTTGAGCAGCGCGGCGTGCAGCGCACGCAATGTGTAAAGCGGATTGGCATGACCGTCGTAAGGCGTATATGAGGCCCCGGCAACTTCGGGACCTATCGCGGGAATGAGTTTCTTCAGCGCCGCCGCATCAAGCATCTCATATTCGAACTTCGTCTCCCCGGCCTCAAGGTGCAGTTGCTCCATGCGCTTGCGCCGGCGATCAAGTTCCTCATCGCTGAGGCAGATCGTCACCCCGCCCGGCCGTTCATGGCCGCTGGCAACACCGGTCTCGTGCAGCAATTCCGACGAAAAATCAGCCCACTCGTCGGACGAGTGCCGGGTCCAGCGCTGATACTCGGGCACGCCGAACCCCTTGCTCTGAACCCAGACCAGACCGAAATTGCCACGTGAGGCACGATGCGCGATGTCGCCTTCATCGAGTATCAGGGTGCGCTGACCCAGCCGCGCCAGCCCGTAGGCAACGGCGGTGCCTACCAGTCCGCCGCCGAGCACCAAGACATCTGCATCAGTGGCGCTCATCAGTTCGACTTCATTCCGGCGGCTTTAACCACCCTGCCCCAACGGTCGTATTCATTGACCAGCTTCTCTGAAAGCTGCTTCAGCGTCGGTGTCTCGGGGTCCATGCCCAGAGAGATCAGCCTGGCCTGCACGTCGGGCGTTGTCAGCGCACGGTTGGACAATTCATGCAGCTTCTCGATGACCGGACGCGGCGTACCTGCAGGCGTCAGCACCGCATACCAGGAACTGACGTCATAACCCGGCACGCTTTCCGCCATCGATGGCAGATCCGGCATCAGCGGCACACGTTTGGCGCTGCTCACCGCAAGCAACTTGACCTGCTTCTGCTTGACGAAAGGCAGTGCGCTGGACAGGCCGGAAATCAGGATGTCAATCTCGCCGCTGGCCAGGCCGATCAGCGCCGGACTCGCCCCCTTGTACGGCACATGCACGATCTGCGCGCCGGTCAACATTTTCAATTGCTCACCGGCAAGATGGGATGTTGCGCCGGCGCCCGAGGATCCGAAATTGAGCTTGCCGGGTCTCGCCTTGGCCAGCGCCAGCAGTTCTTTCACCGAATTTGCAGGCAGGTTTGGCGCCACCATCACGCCCAACGGGCTGTTGCCGATCAGAGCCACCGGCACGAAGTCGGTGCGCGCATTGTACGAAAGCTTGATCAAATGCGGCGCAATGGCCAGCGTGCCGTTGGCGGCAACCATCAGCGTGTAGCCATCAGCGGGCGCGCGGGAGGTAATCTCGCCGGCAACGCTGCCACCGGCACCGTGGCGGTTATCAACCACGGCCTGCTGGCCCATGATTTCCGAGAGCCGGGTCGCATAGACACGGGCCGCAACATCGGTGGGGCCGCCTGCGGCCTGGGCAACAATCATCCTTATCGGTCGTCCAGGATAGCCTGCGTCACCGGCCTTGGGAGTCTGTGCTGCCATCGCGGAAAGCGGCAGTGCAAACAGGCAACAGCGCAGAATGACGTTTGTCATCACTTAACCCCTTGTTTTGATTGAATACTTTGATCCGGCACCGTTAAGGCCATCAGCCCGGAAGTGGCCTGCAGCTCTTGCAATGCATCGAGCTGCAGCGCGAGTTTCGCAGTCAGCGCAGGCGGCAGCGCACGACCGGCGCAATCGAGAAATTTACTGCGCAGTTGCGCCGGTGGAATCGGATTGTCAGCCGTGCGGCCAAGCTGGATGTCTACGCGGTCACTCAACACGCGGCCATCGTCCAGCGTAATCCGCACTTCGGCGCCAAAATGATTGTCTGCAGAAAATTGCCCCGGACGGTGCACTGACGATTCCACTCGCGCCATCAGTTTTCTAACCTCCGGATCACACCAGGCCTCGCCCTCGAAATGTTCAATGCCGATGCGCCCGTCAATGACCGCTCGACTGACACAGTATTGCACGCTGAATTTGGCGTCGAGATTACCCTGCGGATCGGGACGGTTGGTGTGTACGAGGCGACGCGCCGGGGTCCAGGTTTCCATTTTCACCACCCGCCGCGGATCGATGCGCCCACCTTCGCTGCGCACGATGGCGAGTGTGGCATCCAGCGCCGAATGTGTCGCGGCACAGCAGGGATACTGCTTGTAACCGGCACCCGGCTGCAGGATCTGCAAAGGTGCGGCCCAGTTTTCGAGGATGCGCGTCGCGTCGTAATTTCCGGCGCCGTTGTAGACCTCAAAAAAACCCTGTTTGTGTTCGAAGGCCTCGGCACTGGCCGTAAAGCCGCCGCGCGCAAGCAGAACCGCGAACAGGCTGTTGCGCGCGCAGTGCCCGACATGCATTGGTTTGGTCATTGTGCCGAAATTGGCTTTGATGCCTGAAGCCAGCGAAGCGCCAATAGCCAATGCTGTTGCGGTTTGTTGCACATCCAGCCGCAACAGCGATGCGCAGGCCCCGATCACCGCGAAAGTACCCAGCGTTGATGTCGGATGCCAGCCCTTCTCGTAATGATGGAAATTCACGCCCAGCCCGATGCGGGTACCGACCTCGAAACCGACGGTATGCGCAACTAGCAAATCGCGCCCGCTGCCGCCAAAGGCTTCAGCCGCCGCGAGCAGCGCAGGCACCATGGTCGCCGAAGCATGGCCGCCCATGCTGTTGCTGCCGTTGTCGTAATCGAGGGCATGCGCTGCAGTACCGTTGACCAGCGCAGCATCAAGCGGTGCGACGTGGCGCCCTGAACCCAGCAGCGTACACGGGCCTTCGCTGCCCGCAATCGTGGCGGCAACGATGGTTGTCGTGGCTTCGCCGGCGCCGGCGAGCATGCATCCCAGCGTGTCCTCGATGGCGACACGCGAAGCTTCAAGTGCGGCAGCCGGATGTTCCGCGTCGCGTAAAGCGACAATGCGTTCGGCGAGTTGTTGCGCGAGCACGTTTTACTCCTGAAACCGCGTGGGACGGAACGGCGTGATGTCGACACTGCTGCGTTGCCCGGCCACCAGTTCCGCCGCAAGTTTTCCCATCACCGGACCCGCCGACATGCCGAAGTGCGAATTGCCGAACGCAAACCAGGCGTTTTCGTAAACCGGCGACCGTCCAAGCACGGGCAAGCCGTCGGGCAGACTGGGCCGGTTGCCGCTCCAGGTTGAAACCGAATCGAGGCGCACCCCCGGAAACATGCGCTGCGCCTGGCGTTTCAGCACTTCGGTACGCTGCCAGTTCGGCTCGGCATTGAGTCCGCCAAACTCGGCGGTGCCGGCGAGCCGCAGCCCGACGTTCATCGGCGCACAGGCGAACTTGGCGTCGGTGTTGGTCACCGGCATCCGCGGCATCACACCGGGGTCGGCAATGGTGATGTGATAGCCGCGCTCGGCTTCCAGCGGCAGGCGGCTGCCCAACCGGGCGGCCAGATCGCGTGAAGCGGCACCGGCTGCGATCACGACTCGCTGGGCAGCCTGCGCCTGACCGTCAACGATAACCGCCTTGACCGCAGCCCCCTCAAACTGAAAATCCTCAACCTTGCCCCGCAGTACGCGGGCGCCGTTACGTTGAGCAATATCGGCAAGCGCGGTAACCAGATGGTGCGGGTTTTTGGTACGGCCGTTTTTCGGCAACAGCAGGCCGCTCTTGAAAATGGGGGCAAGGCAGGGTTCCAGTTCCCGGATTTCCATCCAGTCGAGACTCACGGCTTCGACACCGAAATCAGTGCGCATGCGCTGCGCCAACGCAGACCCATGGGCTGAATCCGGTTTTTCCGATACATAAAGCTGACCAGATAACTCGATGAGGTCAGCCGCAGCAGTGCCACGGGTGAGTTCGCCATAGGCTTCAAGCGTGCCGCTGTGCAATTCGTGCATTGCACGCGAAGTACGCAACGCGGCTTCTTGCCCGGCAGAGTGCACCGCTGACATCAACCAGGGCAGTGCCTTCAGGAAATAACCGGGACGCACCGCCAGCGGCCCTTCAGGATCGAGCAGCCAGCCGGGTGCTTCCTTCCAGATGCCGGGTATCAGATACGGCACTACAGCACCGGGACTGATATTGCCGGCATTGCCGAATGAAGCGCCCTCTCCAACGCCCCCGCTGTCAATCAGCGTTACCGCGAAGCCGGCGCGCTGCAACCACAGCGCAGAGCAGACGCCAACGATGCCGGCGCCGACGACCGTGACAGCTGGTGCGTTCGCGGACCCCACTTACTCAGCCTTGATATTGCGTTCCTTCACCAGCTTGGCGAACTTGTTGCGTTCGTTGCGGATGAACTGCGCAGTATCCGCTGGCGATCGGGCGCCCTCGGACTCAAAGCCCAGCGCCACCATCTTGGCGCGGATATCAGTGGTCGCAGTGACCTCGCGCAACGCGGTGTTGAGCCGGGTCACCACTTCCTGCGGCGTACCTGCCGGCGCCTGGATTGATTCCCACGTGCCGACATCAAAGCCGGGCACGCCTGATTCGGCGATGGTCGGAATCTCCGGCGCACCGGAGGCGCGCTTCGCGGTGGATACCGCAATTGCGCGCAGTTTGCCTTCGCGCGCAAGGCCGATCGCCGAACCGATACCCGGCATCATCATCGTAATGCGCCCCCCCATCACATCAGCCAGTGCCGGGGCGCTGCCTTTGAACGGCACGTGCAACATGTCTGTGCCGGTTGAGCTGTTCAGCATCTCGCCGGCAAGGTGCGCCGCGCTGCCAATGCCGAAGGAGGCATAAGTCAGCTTGCCGGGCTGCTTTTTCGCCATCGCCAGCAACTCACTGACACTGGTGATGCCCGAACCGGGATGCGTCACCATCAGCAGCGGCACTATTGCCACCAAGCCGACCGGGGTTAAATCCTTTTCAATGTCGTAGCTGAGCTTGTAAAGGCTGGGGTTGATCGCGAACGACGCTGACACAAAGAGCAGCGTGTAGCCGTCTGCGGGCTGGCTTTTGACATATTCGGTGGCGACGATGGTGTTGGCACCGGGCTTGTTGTCCACAACGACCTGCTGGCCCAGGCGAGCACTCATCGCACCGCCAACCAAACGTGCCAGCGTATCGGAACCACCTCCCGGCGGGAACCCGACATAAAGCTTGATCGGCTTGTTGGGGAAAGACTGTGCCGCCGCCGGCAGTGCGGCAAACATCGCCAGCGCGCAAAACGCGCCGGCAGCATATCGAATCGACATCTGGTTCATGGTGATCATCGGCGTCTTCTCCCTGATTGAAATCAATGCGTGGTCAATTCAGCTACCAACCCAGCACATAGGCCGGGCGCCGCGGATCGGCGCCGCCATGCAGCACACCGTTGCGGAAATCCTTGACGATCGTGCACACCGAGCCTGCAGTCGAGGTCATGTCGTCCCACCAGAAGACCTGGTGACCCATCGCCGCAAGTGCCTTGCCGGTGGCCTCACCCATCGCCGGCTCGAGATTCAGTCGCGCCGGAAAGTAGTCATGCGGCTCAAACGACCCGGGGAAACTGTAGCTGGCAAAGCGCGGCGCTTCGACTGCGTCCTGCACTGACATTCCGAAGACATTGATGTTGAGAAAGACCTGCACCATCGCCTGCACCTGCACATCACCGCCGGGTGTGCCAAAAGGCATATAGGCCTTGCCCCCCTTCAGTGCCATTGCCGGATTCGGCGTCAGCCGCGGCCGTTTGCCCGGTGCCACCGAGGACGGATGCGAAGGATCGGACCAGGACTGGGTGCCGCGGCCTGAACAGAGAATGCCGACGCCGGGAATAATCGGCGTCTTGTCCGATCCGTCAGAAGGCGTGGCCGAAAAGGCGTTGCCATGGCGATCCATCACGCACAGATAAGATGTATCCCCTGGCTTCGGCCCTTCATGCAGTGTTGGCGGAGGCACGCAGATGTTGTCGACTTCGTGCAGTGTTTTCGGATCACCTGCGGGAGGCATGCCGGGAAAAGCCCGGTCGCCACGAATCAGCGAACGCCGCCAGTCCGCATAACGCTTGGCCATCAGCCCGGCCATCGGCACTTTGACAAATTTCGGATCACCAAAATACTGATGGCGGTCGGCATAGGCCAGCTTTAAAGCCTCAACCAGCGTGTGAATGTACTGGGGGGTATTGTGCCTCATCGCTTTCAGGTCGAAACCCTTGAGCATGTTCAGCGTCATCGGAAGGACAGGGCCCTGTGACCATGGTCCGCAGGCGTGAAGTTCGATGTCGCCGAAGCGTGATTTCACCGTCGGTTCGAAATTCACCTTGAAGCCGGCGAAATCCTCATACCGCATCAGCCCGCCCTGCCCGGCGATCCATTTCGTCACCGCTTTTGCGATGTCCCCCTTGTAGAAGGCATCACGTGCCGCCTGCAGCCCGGCCTGGCGTCCCTTGCGCTTGCCGCGGCGCTCCTCGTCGACCATGTACTGCAGCGTGCGCGCAAGATCGGCCTGCACAAACACCTGCCCCACCTGTGGCGGTTTGCCGCCGGGAAGGAAAACTTTTTTGCTGGCCGGCCAGCGCGAGTACATATCGACGCGCTCACTGATGAATTTCGACATCATCGGGTGCATCGGAAAACCTTCACGCGCGAAGCGGATGGCCGCATGCGCAACTTCGCCAAAGCTCATCGTGCCAAAACGCGACAGCGCAGTGATCCAGGCGTCCGGCGCGGCAGGCACCACACAGCGCAGCACGCCCTGCGGGATCTTGCTGCCATGGTGTTTCTGGAAATAATCCGGCGTCACCGCCGCCGGCCATACGCCCAGACCGTCAATCGAGTGCACCTTGCGGTCTTTTGCGGTGTAGATGATCTGCGGTGCGACACCGCCGATGTTGACCTTGTCGGTCTGGAGCACGCCAATCGCCAGCCCTGCAGCGACACCGGCGTCAATCGCATTGCCGCCAGCTTCAAGAATTTCGAAAGCGGCATGTGCTGCCAGGTAATGCCCCGCCGCAACGACATGGCGGGTGCCCATGATGGTCATGCGTTTGGCGGCCATGATATGAACCTTGTACGAAGCCCTGAAGGAATCGATGTTGCGCAGCAAGGAAGCTGCGTTATACCCAATGCTGAAATCAATCTGATACGAAAGATAGCAGCATTATCCGGGCACCGCCACGTTGTATCCATATCACGATACAAGTTCGCATGATGACAAGCGTGCGCGATGCACTCAAACATGGCCACTGCAGAATAAACAATGTTGCCCCGGACTTTCAGCAGTGTGCCGTAACAACCATGAATGCTGCGGCTTGTCCGGGTCTGCGTTTCCGACTTACGCGGTTTTCTGCGAAGGGAGTGGTCGCTGATGCCGCGGCAGCCACAGGGCCAGAGGAATGGCGAGGAAGCCGATGCCTGAGGCGACAAGAATTGCCGAGGTATAGTTGCCCGAGTGGTCGAACAGTGCTCCTCCGATCCAGCCGCCAAGTGCCATGCCGGTGCTGCCGCCGATCATCTGGAACGAAAAAATCGAACTCAGTGGTGCTTTGGCACCGAACATCTGCCGGTTGATGATCGGGAAACCAACCATTTCGCCGCCATAACAAATGCCGAAAAAAACTGCGAAGACATAGAAGTGCCAGACCTCGGTGGCAAACAGCAGCAGCAGGATGGACAGGCTCTGACCGAAAATCGCCCCGGACAGGATAGTCCTCCCGCCAAAACGCTCGGTGAGCAAAGAGAAGCTGAAGCGACTGAAAATCGACACGCCGGCGATCGTGCTCAGCACACCCGCCGCCTGCAGGCCCGGAATCCCGTGGTGGGTGGCCATCGAAACACCATGAGCAAGAATCACCGCATGCCCGGCGCAACCGAGATGGTGACAACCCATCAGCAGCCAAACCGGCTTGCGTGAAAGTACCGAACGCATGCTGACGGCCACACCGGAAGCCTGCTTGTCCTTGGTTGCATCCTCTGCACCATAGGCAGTCAAACCCATTTCGGCCGGACTGGTGCGGATGAACCAGGAAAAGACCAGAAGAATCACGCCGAAGGCAATGCCGATCACCAGGAAAGCCGATTCCCAGCCGCGGTTCTCGATCGTCCAGCGGAACAACAGCGCAAAAACAACCGGACCCAGACCGAGCCCGGCCCAATAAATGCCGAGCGCGAGGCCCATTTTCTGGTTGAACCAGCGGGTAATGATGACCGGGAGCAGCACTACGAACGCCGCGTTGCCAAGGGCACCCACAAACACGCCGTAAATGACGTAGAGATGCCACAACTCCTGAATCATCCCGAGCAGCACCGTGCCCGCAGAAATCATCAGCGATGCGCCCAGCATCAGCGAGCGTGCGCTGTAGCGGTCGCCGAGCCAGCCGAATATCAGCATGGCGGGCATGCTGCAAAGGAATGCGAGCGAATACGCAAGACCGATGTCACCCCGTTTCCAGTCGAATTTTTCCACCAATGGATCAACGAGCACGGCGAACGAAGCGGAATCGGCGCGACTGATGACACCCAGTACGCACGCAGCCGCGAGAATGATCCAGGCGTGATGCAGCCCCGGTTTGCTGAGGGATGTCATGGATGAAATGTTCTTTCCAGATGGCGCCCGGCGAGTGCAGGGCGCATCAAATTATTGCGGTTATGTATTTGTTTTTTAATACTTTTTTATTTGCGGGATTGACTCAGCCGCCCTCGCCCTGGATGCCCGCCTTCCGGATCACATCACTCCAGAGTTTTGTTTCAGACTGGATCAGCGCACCGAATTGCTGTGGTGTGCCGACCATCGCCTCCGAACCGTCCGCGAGCAGACGTTTCATCATGTCCGGATCCTGCATCGCCTTGCCGGCATCCAGCGCAATTCGGTCAATCACGGGCTTCGGGGTTTTTTTCGGCGCGATGATTCCATACCAGTTGGTCACTACAACACCCTTGATGCCGGCCTCCGCGAAGGTCGGCACATTGGGCAACGCGGGCACGCGCTTGCCAGGTGTAACTGCAAGCGAACGCAGACGCCCAGCCCTGACATGCGGAACCGATGAAATGATGGTTGGGAATCCCACCTGCACCTGGCCGCCGATCAGATCCGCATAGGCCGCGCCCATGCCCTTGTAGGGAATATGCGTCATCTGCGTGCCGGTGGCGATCTTGAACAATTCGCCGCTCATGTGAATCAGGCTGCCGATGCCGGACGAACTGTAGTTGAGCTTGCCCGGGTTCGCCTTCAGGTGTGCGACCAGCTCCAGCGCCGTCTTCGCCGGCACCGCCGGGTTCACCACCATGTTGTAACCCTGCTGGGTCACCTGCAGCACCGGACTGAAATCGCGCACGACATCAAAGCGCGATTTGTACAACAGCGGGTGAACGACCGAAGTTGCGCTGATCATCACCAGCGTGTGGCCGCTGGGATCAGCACCGGCCAGAATTTCCAGCGCCACCTGGCTGCCCGCACCAGGGCGGTTGTCGACAATGACCGACTGGCCAAAACTTTCGGCCAATCCCTGGGATAGGCTGCGTGCAACGGTATCCACACTACCGCCCGCTGCGAGCGGCACCAGTATGCGCACCGGACGCTCCGGAAATTTCTGCGCCTGCGCGGGCATGACTGCAGAACACGCGACCGCGATGCCGAGTGCAAGTTTAACGAGCGCCGAAATGCGCTTTGATGATTTCATGACGACTCCTGATGACTTTCCCAAGTATGATTGAATTTTAAAAGCGGTAGCAACTTCAAATCGCTGATTGCCGCTCACGAGGCCAATTGATGAAAACCGCTTCACACAGCGTGGACCAGCTCGCCGTGCCCTGCACCATCATGCGCGGCGGCACCAGCAAGGGCTTGTTCTTTCTGGAAAGCGATCTGCCCGTCGATCCGCAAATGCGCGAGCGCGTTTTGCTCGAAGCGATGGGCAGCCCCGACCCGCGTCAGATCGACGGCCTCGGCGGCGCCGACACGCTGACCAGCAAGATTGTCATCGTCAGCAAGAGCGCTGCGCCGGGCATTGATCTTGACTACACCTTCGGCCAGGTCGGCATCGACCTGCCTTATGTGTCGTATTCAGCGAACTGCGGCAACCTGTCGGCAGCGGTCGGCACCTTCGCCATCCAGGAAGGCCTGATCAAGGCTGTCGAGCCGGTGACGACGGTGCATATTTTCAATACCAATACACAGCAGGTGCTGGTTTCGCGGATTCCGGTCTCCGGCGGCAAACCCAGCGTCAACGGCGAATGCGCGATTGCCGGCGTGCCCGGCACCGGTGCGGAAATCCAGCTCGACTTCGCGCAGACCAAGGGCGCCACCACCGGATCGCTGCTCCCCAGCGGTAATGTCGTTGATGACATCTACGTGCCCGAGCTCGGCAAGACCATCACGGTATCGATTGTCGATGTCGCCAAAGTCACGATGTTTTTCCATGCCCGCGATATCGGCATCCGCGGCACTGAAACGCCGGACGAATTTACACCGGAGATCCTCAACCGCTTCTGGGCCATCCGCAACGCAGGGGCGAAACATATCGGCCTGCCGCCCGAATCGCGATTACCGCATCCGGTGTCGGTGATTGCGCCCGCGGACTACACCAACTACATGACCAAAACCACGGTCCGCGCCGATGAAGTCAGTTTTGTTGCGCGTCGTGTCGGCGGACCGCCGCCGCGCCTGCACAAGGCCTTTGCCGCCACCGGCGCCGTGTGCACGGCCGTCGCTGCCAACCTGCCCGGCACGGTTGTTCATCAGGTTGCCCGCCGCTTTGACGACCACGTAGTGCGCATCGGCCACCCGACCGGCGTGTTTCCCGTGATCACTCGTATCAGCGCCGACGGTGAAATTACCGAAGCGGCCTACACACGAACTGCGCGGCGCATCATGGACGGCACGGTCTATGTCGCCGCACAACCCCGCCGCTGACTCCTCAACGCTTCACTGCAACGTCTCACTGAAACGCTCATGACCCAAGCCACCCAAGCAATTGCTGAATTCATCCATCAAAGTTCAGCCGCGGATTTCCCTGATCAGGCGATCGAAAAATCGAAAAAAGTCATCGCCGATACCGTCGCCTCGATCCTCTCCGGCGCCAACAGCGAAGTCACCGAACACCTGCTCGCCTACTTGAAGATGAGCGGCGAATCCGGCGACAGCCCCGTCATCGGCACGGCGGATCGCGCCAGCGCTGAAATGGCCGCACTGATCAACGGCACCTTCGGCCATGCGCTGGATTTTGATGATGTGCTGTCGATGATGCCGGCCCACCCCAGCGCGGTCATCGTCGCCGTGCTGCTGGCCGACCTCAAACGCCAGCCATTGAGCGGCAAGGCGCTGATCGAAGCCCATGTGATCGGCGTCGAGGTCGGCGGCAAGATCGGCCTCGGCATCACCACCGGTCACTATCACCGCGGCTTTCACGGCACCGGCACGCTGGGCATTTTCTGCGGCGTCGCGGCGCTGGCCAAGGCCTGGAGCCTGCAACCCGAAGTCATCCAGATCGCATTCGGCATCGCCGGATCGATGGCCAGCGGTCTGCGGCGCAATTTCGGCACGATGACCAAACCGCTGCACACCGGCTGGGCGGCGCGCAGCGCCATTGCCGCGGTGCGCCTGGCAATGAGCGGTTTTACTGCAGCGCCCGACATCCTCGAAGCCAAGTCCGGCTTTTTCGCCGCTTATGGCGTCAGCGAATCGAATATCGCCAACACCCTCGCCGGCCTCGGCAAGCCCTGGGTGATTACCGATCCGGGCATCGCCTTGAAGAAATTCCCCTGCTGCTACGCCTCGCACCGCGGCATGGACGGCATCCTGACGCTGCGCGGGAAACACGGCTTCACCGCTGCTGATGTTGTCCGTGCCGATTGCCGGATGCCGCAAGGCGGCATGCAGGTGCTGACCTATGACCGGCCGAAAACCGGTCTGGAAGCCAAGTTCAGCCTGCAGTATTCCATCGCCGCCGGCATTGTTGACGGGAAGTATTCGCTGTTCAGTTTTACCGACGAAGCGGTCAACCGCCCGGCAATTCAGGACATGATGAAATGCGTACGCGCTTTCGAAGATCCGGCCTGCCGCGGCGATGACCCGCTGTTCGACACCCGCAGCTCGGGCAGTCGCGGTTTTGTCGAAGTCGATATTGAATTGCGCAATGGCGTGCGCGACACCATCCGCATCCTGCGTCCGCCCGGCCATCCTTCGCGCGAACTGTCCTGGGACGATCTCGAACACAAGTTCCGCGACTGTGCGGCGCAGGCCGGCACCAGTGCCGGGAATACCGACAGCGCCATTGCAGTCCTGCGCACGCTCGAGACCCAGGCCAGCATTGCCTGTCTGGTCGATCTGCTGGTGCGTTAACGCCGCAACTGCGCTGACCCCAGCACCTCGGGATTGACCACATTGATCGGATTGCCCGCCGCATAGGCGTTGATCTGATCAAAGATGTCGACGAACTGGGTTTCCAGACCCTCGATGGTCACGTAGCCGATATGCGGCGTCAGCACGACGTTGTCGAGCGCCAGCAGCGGATTGGCCGTGTCGCGCATCGGTTCGTCTTCAAATACATCGAGCCCCGCCATGCCGGGACGGCCGGCCTTTAATGCCGGCACCAGCGCACTGGCCTCGACCAGCTGGGCGCGGCTGGTATTCACCAGCACCGCAGTCGGTTTCATTCTGGCGAGGTCGGCTGCGGTAACAATGCCGCGAGTGGCATCGACCAGCCGCATATGCAGCGACAGCACATCGCAACGCTCGAAAAATTCATTCTTGCTCGACGCCACTGCATGGCCATCCTGGCGTGCACGCTCCAGCGTCTTCTCGCGCCCCCACACCAGCACGTTCATGCCGAAGGCCTTGCCGTAGCCGGCGACCACGGCGCCGATGCGGCCATAGCCATATATACCGAGCGTCTTGCCGCGCACCGTGCGGCCCACGCCGCACTGCCACTGTCCTGCTTTCAGCGACGCCATCTGCTGCGGAATCTTGCGCATCGCCGCTAGCACCAATGCCCAAGTCAGCTCCGCGGTCGCGTAGGACGGCAGCTCCGGATGCTGGCTCGATGAAATGATCACGCCGAGTCTGGTGCAGGTATCGGCATCAATATGCGGAAACACGCTGCGCTGGCTGATCAGCTTGAGCTTCGGCAGACGTTCCAGCAGCGGCGTGCGGATCTTGGTGCGTTCACGGATCAGCACCAGCGCTTCGGTGTCACGCAGGCGCTCGGCCAGCGTGTCGGTGTCCTGCGCATGATCGTTCCAGATCTTGACGTCATGGTCCTTCAACCTCGCAAAGCAGTTGAGCGTGCGAACGGTATCGAAATAATCGTCGAGGATGGTGACTTTCATTGCGCCTCCGGCAAGTCGATCGGTCTTGAAAAACACAAGGGCCGCGATAGCGACCCTTGTGAATAACTATAAGTATTTGTTTTTAATAACTTTATTCAGACGCAATACCCGGAACCGGGCGCCGACGCTCGAGGTGGTAACGCACCAGCGCGGTCAGTCGGTACAGGCCGTGCACGAACTTGCCGTAAGGCATGGTCAGGAACAGTGCCAGCACGAAGCCCAGGTGTACAGCCAGCCAGGTACCCATCGATGCGTGTTCGCGGAAAGCCAGCAGGCCGAGGCCGGTCAGGCTGGTCATGAACAACAACACCAACAAGCCGGCGTCCATCCCGGTCTGGTCTTTGGCGACCAGTTCCGGATCACGCTGCGTCTTCAGATACAGCAATCCGGCCGGTCCGATCAGCAGGCCGATGCCGCCGGCGATACCCAGCAGCACCGGCAGACTGGTCACCGGATACGGTGCCGGCTGGTTCAGCACGTAGTGATAGACCGTGGCCACGCTGGTGGCCGCGAAACACAGCATGAAACCGTAGAACGTGAAGTGATGGTATGTACGGCGCGCCAGTGATTTCTGCTCCGTCGGATAGGTACAGCCTTCGTTCTCGACACCGCCACCGAGGTTCTTCAGCGTCATCGCGTCGTGCACGCCTTCAGCCAGCGGCCCGGCCTTGAAGAAGTCAGCCAGTTCCTCACCCATGTACGGCCAGAAGCGGACGAAGCCCATCAACAGCGCAAACGCCACGAATATTGAAACGCCGCCAAATACGCCTGCCATCAAGTTATGCGGCATCAGTGCGTAGAACGAGCCTTGCGCATCGCTGTGGGCAGAGAAAAAACGTTCCGGATCGGAAATCGCACCGGCCAGCCAGAACAGCAACGCGATGCTGAATGCGGTGATCAGACTGACCGCCACGGCGTTGTTGTCATAAAGCTTGCCGAGGAAACCCGGCCAGGCGTAACGGCGATAAGTTTCGCCACGCGCCTTCGCCATCAACCGCGGGAAGTTGACCTGGAATTCATGAGGCGGCGCGAACTGGCAGGCATAAAGGCAGGAGCCGCAGTTGTGGCACAGATTGCCCAGATACAGCACGTCGTTCTCGGTGAACTCAAGACGGCGCGCAAGCGCCGGAAATACCGCGCAATAACCTTCGCAGTAACGGCAGGCGTTGCAGACGCGCAGAACGCGTTGCGCATCCTCGATCAGTTCATCGAGGCTCATCGGTTTGTCTTCAGCCGCGAACATATTTTGCCGCCTCCTCGCCCGCGATGCGTCCGAACGTGGTGCCGATGGACATGCCGATGCCCGCCAGATACCCCTTGCCCAATACATTGCCTGCCATGATTTCCCCTGCAGCGAATACGTTTTTGCAGGGCTTGTCGTCCTGCAGGATCATCCGCGACTTTTCATCGACGGTGACGCCCAGATAAGTGAAGGTAATGCCCGGCCGCAACGGATAACCGAAATACGGTGCGGTATCGAGTTTAAGTGCCCAGTGCGTCTTTGGCGGTGTCAGGCCTTCGGTAACGCAATCGTCCTGGATGGTGTGGTCGAAGGTACCGGGACGAACTGCCGCGTTGAAATCAGCAACAGTTTTTTCCAGTGCATCAGGATTGATTTCGAGCTTGATCGCCAGTTCACGCAAGGAATTGGCCCGAATCGGCGGATATACCGGGGGCATGAACTTGCCCATGGCCTTGGCATCGACAATCGAATACCCGATCTGGTCAGGCTGCCCTGCAACGAGACGACCCCAGATCGCGTAGCGCTTGGGCCAGAAATCCTCGCCCTCGTCATAGAAACGCTGCGCGTTTTTGTTGACTACAATGCCCAACGATACCGCGTCAACGCGGGTGATGATGCCGCCGTCGTATTTAGGCGAGCGCGCATCAATGGCGACGCAGTGGCCCTGCAGCGGATCGCTGATTTGCTTGGCGCCCTTGGCCAGCAGCACTTTGAGGATGTCGCCGCGGTTGTATGGCGTGCCGCGCACAAGGAAATTCTTCGCCGCCGCACCCCAGGCCTCTTCCAGCCACTCAAGATTCGCCTGGAAACCCCCGCAGGCAATCACCACGGCCTTGGCACGCACCTGGTGTGTGGAGCCTTTGTAGGTAAATGTCGCCGACTTGAACTGGTCACCTTCGATGTCGAGATCGGTAACCTTGGCTTCGTAATGAATGTCGATGCCAAGCTGTTCCGCGGAGCGGTAATAGGCATTCATCAGCGCCTTGCCGCCGCCCAGAAAGAATGCATTGGTGCGCGACAGGTGCAGCGTGCCGCCCAGCGGCGGCTGGAACCGCACACCGTGTTTGGTCATCCATGGACGGCATTTGGATGTGTCGTCAAAAACGATGCGGGCGAGTTTTTCGGTGGTCAGACCACCGGTGACTTTCAGCAGATCCTGCCAGTATTCCTCTTCCGGATAAGTGCCGGTAAGAATGTCCTGCGGTTCTTCATGCATGCAGCGCAGGTTGCGGGTGTGACGGCTGTTGCCGCCGCGGAAATCCTTGGGAGCACCTTCGAGCAGCATGACGCTGCAACCGGCTTCGCGCGCCATCAACGCCGCGCACAGCGCCGCGTTGCCGCCGCCGACCACCAGCAGGTCCCAGGTTTTGTTTGTATCCAGCATGTGAGAACTTTCGACTGTCAAAAACGTGCACGAATTATACCCGCGCAACAGCCATCCCTCACCCCCGGCGCATGGGGTCGTTCATATATTGAACAATTCGTCCACGGCAAAACGCCGCGGAATCAGTCGCTGCTGGTACGCATAGTGGATGATGAGGTCAAGACTCGGCCGCAATTCGTCGATGCCCGACTGTATGGAATCGGCGCCGGGCATGTCGGTCACAGCCGCAGCGCTCTGCTGCAGCAGACGCACAACCTCCTCACCCACCCAGGGTTCAGACCTTGCAAGATCGCGATGCACCACTACCACGTGATTCAACGGACGCGCCTGTGTCTCGACACGCCAGCGGTGCAAGGCCATCCCGGGCTCGGGTATCACTGGCTTGAGCAAGCCGTCCTGCTGGTCCGAAACCATCACCACGCCGGCGTCGAGTTCGCCGGCGCGCAACATGCCGGTCAGTGTCTTGCCGGCGGGTGCACGGGAAACATTGGGCGGCTCCACACACTCCGGGACATGCGGATCTTCAAACGCCACCCATTGGATGCGGTCGGGATCAACGCCGTAGTCGTTCTGCAAAATGCCGCGTACCAAGGTCACCGTGGTCACCGAATGCGAGCGAATACCAATGCGTTTGCCGGAAAGTTCGGAGGGGCGCAGCACACCATGCGCACTGTTGTAGGCCAGACAGGGGTGCGCCGGAAAGGCCATCACCACCGTCGGCAACAACAATACCGGCTTGCCATGCGCGAGCGCCTGCAGGTAGGTCACAATCGCCAGTTCCGCGACATCGTAATCCCCGCGCACCACGGCCTTGAAAGCAGTCTGCGGCAGTTTGACGTCATCAAAGTCAAAATCCAGCCGCGCAGAAGCAACAGCCCCCGATTTCAGGGGTCGCGTGTTGGGGTAATCACCCATCATGGCGCGAACGCGCAGCCGGTTACCCTCTTTAATTGCCATCCGATTCCGTCCTCGTGCATTAAACATCAAAACAGCAGCCCCCCCCCTTTTGCGCAGGGTCGTGCAGGGGTCGCAGGGCGCTCGTATAATCCCGAACATGCCGCCGCGGGAACCAGCAGGCAAGGATCAGAACAATACCACCTGAGGAACGCATCATGATGCAGCCCCCAACCCCGAACATCCTGCGCGTAACCGCCTGCGTCGCGCTGCTCGCCATGACCGCCGGCACCGCAGCAGCCACAGATTACCCGACACGTCCGGTGCGTATCATCGTTGGTTTCCCTCCAGGCGGCGCCACTGACCTGGTTGCGCGCATCATTGCGCCGAAACTCGGTGAAGCGCTGAAGCAACAAGTCATCGTTGACAACCGCGCGGGAGCCAACGGCACCATCGGCGCAGAACTAGCGGCCAACGCGACGCCCGACGGCTACAGCCTGCACCTCGGCACCCTTGGCGCGCTGGTGATCAGCCCGACCATCACCAAAGTGCAATATGACCCGCTGAAGGATTTCGCGACCATCTCGATGGCGGTGCAACTGCAGAACATGTTCATCGTGCACCCGAACGTCGCCGCAAAATCAATCACCGAACTGATTGCACTGGCCAAACAAAAACCAGGCGCGCTGAACTACGCTTCGTCCGGCCTCGGTAGCCCCGGCCATCTGGCTGGGGAATTGTTCAAGACCATGGCCAAAGTCGAGATGACGCACATTCCCTACAAGGGCGGCGGTCCGGCTTTGAGCGACCTGCTCGGCGGCCAGTTGCCGGTGTTTGTAGCCGTAATCTCGACCGGAGTGCCGCCGGTCAAATCGGGGCGCGCAGTCGCACTGGCGGTAACCGGCGCCAAACGCTCTGCCGCCCTGCCTGATGTACCGACGGTGGCAGAAACTGCCGCCCTTAAAGGCTACGAGGCCAGCAACTGGTACGGCATGATGGCCCCGGCCGACACGCCTAAACCGGTGATTGAACGGCTGCAGAAGGATCTGACAAACGTGCTTAACAACAGCAGCATTCGCGACCAACTCGCTGCGCAAGGCATCGAATCGACGCCTTCATCGCCGGAAGAATTCACGAACTACATCCGCACCGAGACCGCGAAGTGGAGCAAGGTCATCCGCGCAGCCAATCTGAAAGCGAACTGAGCGCTCAGCGGCCCGCTCTCCGCATCCACAACCAAAGTCCACCGGCCATCGCCATTATTGTCAGCGCAAAATAGACGCGCAGGCCCAGCACCGGGCCGATCAGGCCAGCGGCGAAAGGTGCAATACCCATCGCAAAAAACTGGAACGCCGTGGAATAGGAAATCGCCCGCGCATCCATGCCGGCAGGTGCATGGATGCGGATAAGCTGCACAATCGCCGTCGGCATCGCCGCCGCGCCGAGACCGAAGGCCGCGCGGGTAATGACCACTTGCAGCGGCGTATCAACCACCAGCAAGGGCAGATGGGTGACGATCGTTGCAATTGATGCAAACACCAGCACCCGCCCCGGTCCGATGCGGTCGAGTGCGCGCCCCCACAAGGGCAGTGCGATCACCGTGCCGACCGCCATCGCCATGGCTGCCGCACCGACCCAGTAAGCCTCCTGCGCCGCATCTGCACCGCGCGCCTCAAGGATCTGCAGCATGAACACCGTGATCACGGTCACACCGCCGTACCACATGATCATGAACAGGAATCCCAACAGGTAAAGAAGTCCGATGCGCGGTATCCGCAGCAGGTCGCGCAACCCGCCGATCCAGCGTATGCGCCACGGTCCGCCAGCCAACTGCTTGACCTCGCCGGCGAAAACAGCGACCAAGGTACCGCCACCGAGCATCAGTGCGGCGCTGATCCAGAATACCCGGTTCTGGGTCTCGAACAGCGCGATCAGCATCGCGCCCAGCGCCGGGCCCAGCGCCTGCCCCACCAGCCCGCCGGTCTGCGCCAGAGCCACCACGCTGCCGATGCGTTTGGGAGGGGTATTCGCTACCAGCAGTGAAACGCCGGCCGGGGTAAACCCGTTGAACACCGCAATCAGCATCAACAGTGCAGCGAAAGTCAGCGGTGTATCGGCAAGCGGCATCAACAGCATCGCAACGCCTATGCCCAGCATTGCGCGTAGCACCATCAACTTGCGTCCGTAATGGTCGGCAATGCCGCCCCAGACCGGGCTTACGGCGAAGCTGACCAGATAGAACACCATCAGCATGTTGCCGACCCAGGTCTCGAGGTTCTCGCGCACGCCGAGACCGCGCACCATGAGCGGCACGAAAGGCCAAACCAGGTTGAAGCCCAATCCGCAAATCAGGTTGGCCAGCGGCATCACGTAGCGGTTGCGGCGCCAATAGGGATACCGCATGGAATCGTCGTCGGAAGTTTTAATACTCATGAACAAGGCAAATGGCGGCTACGGGAGTTCGCGCTGAACCCTGTCCCGAGCGATTCGGATTTGACTGAAAATGCAGGATACGTATTGATCATAACATCGCGTTTGCAGGATTAATCTTCAATGCATCACTTGCATGATTCATGCGGCACTGCCGCAATCACTGGCATCACTGCAGTTTTTGGCTGTAAGATAAAAAACCTTTTATCCGGTGCCAAAAAACCATGCGCAAACTTCCCTGGCAGCATCCTTGGCATTACCTGATTGCCTTAGGCATTGCATGCAGCCTGACAACCACAGCACATGCACAAACCTATCCGGCAAAACCAGTACGCATCGTAGTGCCCTTCGCGCCAGGCGGCGGTACCGACGTCATTGCGCGCCACCTCGCCACGGGGTTGTCTGAATTGATGAAACGGCAATTTCTGGTTGAGAACCGTGCCGGCGCAAACGCCATCGTCGGTACGGAAATCGTGGCCCGCGCCCCTGCCGACGGCTACACGCTGCTTTTCGTGTCGAGCCCGCACTCGGTCAACCCGAGCATGTACGCCAAACTGCCCTACGACACGCTGCGCGACTTCGCGCCGGTTTCAATGATTGCGTCATCGCCCTATTTCCTTGTCACGCACCCTTCGCTGCCGGTACGCAACGTCAAAGAGTTGATCGCGCTGGCCAAAAAACAGCCGGATCAGATCCTCTACGGTTCCGGCGGCAGCGGCAGTTCGGCGCACCTTACAGCCGAGTTGTTCAACCAGATGGCCGGTGTAAAGCTGCGTGAAGTGCCGTTCAAGGGTGCCGGACCTGCGCTGATCGGAACCTTGACCGGTGAAATCAGCCTGGTGTTCGGCAATGCGCTTACAGTGAAGCCGCATATCGAAAGCGGACGTTTGCGCGCGCTGGGTATCGCCAGCGCGCAGCGTTCCAAATCGGCACCGGAACTGCCCACCATTGCCGAAGCCGGCGTCCCTGGATTCCGTTCCGACGCATTGCTGGGCCTGTTGGGTCCGGCGCGTATGCCGAGAGCGATAGTCGAATTGCTCAACGCCGAATCCCACAAGATGATGCTTCAGCCTGAAAGCATTGAAACAATGCGCCGCATGGCAGTGGATATTGCGCTCAGCACGCCGGAAGAATTCGGCAGCCTAATCGAATCGGAGATGCTGCGCTGGGGCAAGGTAATACGTGCGCTAAACCTCAAACCGCAGTAAACGCCCGCGCTTCCCGCACCACGCTGCTGTCGATCAGTCCGGCCAGCGCCTGCCGGTTACGCGGCACCCGCCCCTGCACCTTTGCAATCCACCCTTCCTGCCGTTCGAAAATATCCAGCAGGTCGGCTGCCAGCGTGCCCGGGTAGTTGAAATAGGGCCACGCCTCGCGGACGGTGCCGATGTCCAGATTTGCTGCCTTCGCCACCAACCTCCAACCGGCTTCCGGCTCAACCCTGAGGTGTCTTGCAGCGGAAATCAGCGCCGCGACAAAAGCAACGATTCGCCGGCGCATCACCGGATCATCAAGATTCGCCTGTTTGGTGCAGAGATTAAATTTTTCGGTGTAAACCGCCGGATCATAAAATTCGATGGCGTCACTGCCGAGTATCAGTTTCGCCCGCTGCACCTGCGGCTCCCACAGAGCCACCGCATCGATTTTCCCGCTGCGCAATTGTTCCGGTAACTGGCTGATCGGCGCATCGGTATGCGCCATGAAAGGCACCAGCGTCACATCCCGCACCGTCATGCCCACAGTACGCAGCATCGCGTCGAGGAAAAACTCACCCGAAGACTCCAATTGCGTGCCCACCCGTTTTCCGCGCAGGTCTGCGAGCTTCGAGATTCCCGCCGAACGGCGCGCCACGATGCGATACGGGCACTCCGCGAGAGTGAATATGAAACGCAGGTCCGGATGGGCGGCAGCGCCGCGCAGGGCCTGGGTTTCGGAATTGGTCGCGATGTCGGCCTGTCCGGACGATGTCAGACTGGCGAGATCACTCGCCTGCCCCCACAGCGCCATCACGCTGCCATGTTCGATCAGGGTTTTTCCGGGATAGATCCGGTCAGCCGCGAGCAATACCGGCGCCATTTCCAGCAATGACAAATTTCCGTATATGCGCAGCGTATCTGCGGAATCCTGATGCGAAGTGTTCATGGCAATACCGTGTTGATGACTGGCAGCGACAGTATATGCAGGGCATCGGCCCGGTCAAACCCGGATCCGCATTGTCGATGAAACAGAAACGCCTGTGGTAGGCTGATCAATAACCGATTCCCCATCTCTGTTCCGATCATGATCAAAGAATCCCCAGCCGATGCCCCGATTGTCGACAGCCACGCGCATGTCTACACCACCGACATGCCGCTTTCTGCAACGGCATGGCACAAGCCCCCCGCTGACGCGACCATAGAACAATATGTCGCCACGCTTGACCGTCATGGCGTGAAATACGCGGTGCTGGCGGCGGCCAGCCTGTTCGACGACTACAACGAATACTCGATCGAGGCCGCGCGCCGGCACAAACGCCTGCGCACCACCGCGATCGTCAAGCCGACCATAGACCCGTACGTGATGCGCATGATGAAGGATGACGGTGTCGTCGGCGTGCGTTTCCAATGGCGCAACGTGAAGAACCTGCCGGACATCACCACGCCGGAGTACACGAAGTTTTTCCGCCGCGTGCTCGACCTTGACTGGCATGTGCACATCAACCAGACCGCCGACAAACTGGCCGCCCCCATCGCGACTTTGCAAGCCGCCGGCGTCAAGCTGGTCATCGACCATTTCGGCCACCCGCAGCGCGGTGGTGCGGCATGCGAAGGATTTCAGGCCGTGATGCGCGCCGTGGACAACGGCCGCACCTGGATCAAGCTGTCCGCCGGCTATCGTTTCGAATCGCCGCAGGTGGCGCAGGACTGCGCCAAGGCACTGCTCGCCCACGCCGGACCGGAGCGGCTGTTATGGGGCAGCGACTGGCCCTTTGCGGCGTTTGAGGATTCGATGACCTATGAGCAGGCCATTGCCAGTTTCAAACAATGGGTGCCTGACGCGAATGCACGGCGCATCATCAGCGGGGAAACTGCGTTTCGGCTTTATTTCACCTGATTCGCATTGCATGAGCTGTGGATTGGAAACTCTCTGATCCAAAAAACGGGCGGAAATTTCCGCCGCTTTTTTCCGTCGCCACAACTTTCAACTGCCGAAAAACGACTTCAGTTCCTCGTACACCTGATCCGGCACCTGCTCCGCCGGATAATGGCCGCAGGGCAGCGGCATCATGCGTTCGATGGCTGCGCAGTATTGCGGCCAGGCCTTGTACGGATCAAAGAACTTGTTGGTATGGCTTTTTTCGCCCCAGTAGATGGCCGTCGGGCATTCAACCATGCGGCCAGCCTCGAAGTCCGCGGTATCCATCGCCATGTCCACCGTCACCGCGGCGCGATAGTCTTCACATACGCCGTGCAGATTCTCCGGCGTGCAGCAGCGCGCGTATTCCGCCAGCGTCTCTTTCGAGAAACCGCCCTTGCCGATGCCCATCTTGGTCAGCTTGTTGAGGATGTAGTAATCCTCCTTGCCTTCCATCAGTTTTTCCGGAATGTCGTAGGGCTGAGCCATGAAAAACCAGTGATAGGAGTTCACTGCCCACTGCCAAGTGGTGTGGGTCAGCACATGGTGTGTCGGCAGGATGTCGAAGGTGGCGAGTTTTGTGACCTTGTCCGGATGATCCAGCGCCATGCGCATCGCCGTGCGGCCGCCGCGATCGTGGCCGGCGACGCAGAATTCCTTGAAGCCCAGATGCTGCATCACCTCGACCTGATCAAGGCCCATGCGGCGGAATGAATAGTTGCTGTGGTCTTCAAGGCCGCGCGGTTTGCCGCTATCGCCGTAACCGCGCAGATCGGTGCACACCACGGTGAAATCCTTCGCCAGCAGCGGCGCCACCAGATGCCAGTGCACATGAGTCAGCGGGTTGCCGTGGATCAGCAGAATGGGCGGGCCGTTGCCGCCGTAACGCAGATTGATTTTGACTTCGGGATCGCTGGTCTGGACCTGGATATGCTTGAAACCTTCGAACACGGCATTGCTCCTGAAAAAATTTTGCCCGCTGATGCTAACCCACCCTCGCCGCCTGCACGCATGGCAGGCCGCGATATGGACGGGTCTGCGGGACGCAGGCATGCACGACTATAGTGATGCGGGTCTTGCGTGCTAACATCGCCGCGCCCGTCGTGGCCGCGAACACCGCAGCAACTCTCGTGACGCCCGCCGCCGCTTCATATTATTTATCAATAAAATCATATAGTTAAATAAGAGGATCGTCGCACAATGTATAACCCGTTCAAACCCCTCGAACACATCACTACCGAAGTCTTCACCTCGCTGCCCGCCAAGTTCCGCAAAAAAAGCCGCAGCGCCTGGTCGGACCCGAACCGGCAGAACGCCGAAGTCGAATGTTTCCTCGAAGGCCCGGCTTTCGACCGCGAGGGCAATCTGTGGGTCTGCGACATTCCCTTCGGCCGCATTTTCCGCATCACGCCCAAAGGCGACTGGGATCTGGTGATCCAGTATGACGGCTGGCCCAACGGCATGAAGTTCCACAAGGACGGCCGCCTGTTCATCTGTGATTACAAGGAAGGCCTGCTGGCCCTGGACCCGAAAACCGGCAAGCTGGAAAACGTGCTGCGCACGGCCTACAGCGAAAGCTTCAAGGGCCTGAACGATCTGCACTTCACCAAGGACGGAGATCTCTATTTCACCGACCAGGGCCAGACCGGCATCGCCGATCCGACCGGTGCGGTGTTCCGCCTGAAAGCCAACGGCGACCTGCGCAAGCTGGTCAACAACGCGCCCAGCCCCAACGGCATCACCATGACCACGGTCGAGAAACATGTTTACGTTGGCGTGACGCGTTCGAACTCGGTGTGGCGCCTGCCGGTAATGGCCGACGGCTCGGTATCCAAGACCGGCGTTGCCATTCAACTCTCGGGCGGCGTCGGTGGCCCGGACGGCATCGAGATGGATTCGGAGAACGGCCTGCTGGTCTGCCAGTTGGGCGTCGGCATCTGGCGCTTTGACGCCAACATGCTGCCCACCCACCTGGTGCATTCCAGCGACCACAAGCACCATCACCTCGCCAACCTCGCCTTCGGCGGCGCGGATCGCAAAACGATCTACATCACCGAATCACTGTCGGGCGACATCCTGATGGCGAAAATGCCTGTGGCCGGCAAGCTGCTTTACGGGCACATGTAAACCAGTCTTGTAAAAACACAAACGGCGCACTCACAGAGTGCGCCGTTTTCTTTTCAACGCAGCCTTTCAGTGGTCCATCGGCAAGGCGTAGCGCGCGAGCTTCTCTTCATCCAGTTCAATGCCCAGGCCGGGCCCGGATGGCAAAGCAATGCTGCCTTTGCTGATATCCAGCCGGGTCTTGGCTACGGTATCGACCACTTTCAGCGGTCCCACGCACTCCAGTCCCGGCACGACATTACGCGAGGTGGCGGCGAGCATGATCTCGGCCGTCGTACTGAGGTCCAACCCGAAGCCGTGTCCCAGCACCACCGGCAGACCCGCAGCCTCGGCAGTGGCCAGCATGCGCGCGGTCTGCAACAGGCCACCGGCCTGCTTGATGCCGAACTTCACGAAGTCGGCGCAATCCGCCTTGATCACCCGGATCAGGCTTTCATGATCGCTGATGGATTCGTCGGCCATGATGGGAATGCCGCCCTCCCGCCGGATCCGCGCAAGGCCTGCGAGGTCATCCTTGTGCACCGGTTGCTCAAACAATTGCATGTCGCAGGACTTCACCGCCTTGCACAAGGCCAGCGCCTGATCCACATTGCATTGCATGTTGGCATCCATGCGCAGCTTGATGTCCTTGCCGACGGCTTCGCGCACCGCCTTCACCCGCGCACTGTCCTTGGCGGCGTCATTACCGACCTTGATCTTCATCGACTTGAAGCCGGCATTCTTCCAGCGCAAGGCTTCGGCTACGGCCTCTTCCGGCGGCAGTTCACCGACCCAGCCGTTGAACTGCAAGCGGTCGAGAAGGGCTCCGCCGACATAATCATGCAGGGCAATGCCCCTGCGCCGGCAGACGAGCTCAATGCAGGCCAGTTCGACACCCACGACTGCGCCGGGTTGCAACGGCGTCAGCTTGGAGGCCATCTCACAGATCTGGTTGATGTGCCCCGGATCTTTGCCGATCAGGGCCGGCCCGATGCGCTCCTGGATGGCCAGCGCAAGCTCCGGACCGGTGTGCGGCGATTTGGCCATGGAGGACGGATCGATGCTGCTGATGCCGGTCGCACCGTCAGAATCCGTCACCCGCACCACGACGCATTTGGTGACCTTTTTGGAAACACCACCACTGGTGAACATGCCCACCAGAGGCATGCCGATGCTGAATACCTCGACCTTGCTGATTTTCGCAGTCATTCCAGACCTCTTCCGTTATTCAATTCAGAAAATACTTGGTTTCAGGAGAGACTTCAATTCGCCTGAATGCCGGCTTCGCGGATGACCTTCCCCCACATTTGCACTTCGTTGACGATGTGCGCGCCGAAATCCTTCGGCGTACTGCCGAGCACTTCAGAGCCTTCCTTTTCCAGCCGGTCACGCAAGTCGGCATCGGTCAGGACACTGATGACATTTTTGTGGAGGAACTGAATTACCGGCTGCGGTGTGCGCGCAGGCGCCACCAGGCCGTACCAGTTACTGACATGAAATCCCGGCAGCGTTTCGGCAATGGCCGGAAGATTCGGAAACGCTTGTGCGCGTTTGCGTGTGGTCACCGCGATGCCCCGAACGCGACCGGCAGTGATATGAGGCCGTGCCCCCAGCGGATTCAGGAATGCCAGCTGGATCTGGCCTGCAACCAGGTCAACAATCACCTGCCCGCCGCCCTTGAACGGAATATGCACCATCGTAATGCCCGCTTTCTGCGACAACAGCGTTCCCGACAGATGCTGCATGCCGCCGGTTCCAGAGGAACCGTAGTTGAGCGCCCCCGGCTTTGATTTGGCCAGCGCAATCAGTTCCGGAATGGATTTAACCGGCAACGCGCTGGGCACCAGCACCACGTAGGGCTGTTCCGTCACCTGCGTGATCGGCGCGAAGTCTTTGGCAAAATCGTAAGGCAGGTTCTTGTGCAGATTGCTGCTGGCGGTGGTGGTTCCGGAAATCATCGTGATGGTATAGCCGTCGGCTGCTGCGGATTTCGTGGTTTCCATGGCAATCCGGCCGCCGGCACCGGGCCGGTTGTCAACGACGACCGGCTGCCCTATCCGATCGGTCAGTTTCTGCGCAACCCCGCGCGCCACGAGGTCAGTGCCGCCACCGGCTACAAACGGCACCAGCATGCGCACGGGCTTCTCTGGATATCCGCCCGGCACCTTCGCCGGCGCCTGCGCCACTGCCGCCAGCGGCAGGCAAATCCCGCCAAAAATCATGATCGCGCTGAAATATTGCCGCATTTATCGTTTCCTCTTTTTTGTGGTTTTTTGTTTTGAATTTTTCGGCTCAGCGCCAGAAATCCGGGCCAATCTCGTTTTCAGGGAATGCCGTACATGTTCGCGTGCCACCGCTTCGGCACGCGCAGCATCGTGGCGCTCGATCGCGTCAACGATGGCCCGATGCTGGGCGTGGGCTTCGCGGGCGTGCGGGCCGTTCAGCAGGTTCGAATCGCCCAGCAGGGGAATCAGCGAATACACGCCCGCGATGGCTTTGCTCAGAAACTGGTTGCGTGCGCATTCGAGGATGATGTCGTGAAACTGCCGGTTCAGCGGAATCAGCGCGGCGGGATCATTCAGCAGCGCAGCCTCCTGCTCGAGTATCACCCTCAGCGTGGCAATTTCCGCCGGTCCCGCATTCGCTGCACAGGCAGCCGCAGCCGCCGGCTCCAACAGTTCGCGCACTGCAAACATTTGCCTCATGTCGTCAGCGTCAAGACGCATCACCAGCGCCCCGCGAAACGGTTGATTGAGCAACAATCCCTCGCTCTGCAGGCGCCTCATGGCCTCCCGGATCGGCGTACGGCTCATGCCCAGCCATGAGGCCAGATCGACCTCGGTCAGGTGCGCTCCGGTGGCAACCCTGCCCTCCCGGATGGCCCTGCGGATCTCGTCGCAAGCAACTTCAGCCAGGGAACGCGCATCGCCTCCGGACGGCACACGACGGGCGGCGATGCGCTGCAAGGCGGAGTCGTCTGGTGCGTTGCGGGCCGGCCGTTTGGAACGGCTTCGGGGTGCCATCAGCCGGTCTCAGCCGGCGATCACGGCTTCGCCGTTAATCACCGTGCGATGAAGGACTCGCGGCTGCTTCGGATCGACTTCGGAACGGTAATGCATGGCGCAGCGGTTGTCCCACAGCACCAGATCTCCCACCTGCCAATTATGCTTCCACGCATATTTTTCTTGGGTGGCATGGGCCCAGAGTTTATCAAGCAGCGCCTCGCTTTCCGCATTCGGCATGCCGACGATGTAGTTCGAAGGCCAGTCGCGGCGACGTCCGAGATAAAGCGCGCGTTTACCGGTAACCGGATGCACCCGCACCAGCGGATGCGCCGGACCCGGCACTTCTTCAGGCGTCGTCGGCATCTTTACCGTGGGCCTGAGCACGCCTGCGCTGTTGCGACTGGCGTCATGAATCTGCGACTTGCCTTTGATTGCCGCCTTCAGATCCGCGGGCAACTCGTCATAGGCCATGTACTGGTTGTTGAACCAGGTGTCACCGCCACCATTGGTCGGTATGACCACTGAATAAAGCATGCTGCCGGCGGGCGGAACCTGCACGTACGAATTGTCGCTGTGCCACACCACCTCATAACTGCCCAGAGTTCCGTTATCCAGAACCGGCACGCCGTTTTCATCGAGGTTGCTGATCAGGGTGAGGTGCGAATGCAGCGGCACCAGCTTGCCGCCGATCTTGTAGCCACCGGCGACCTGGTACTTGCGTGCAGCAGGTTCTTTGGTCACACCGAAAATACCTGCGGCCGCGAGCAGCGATTCATCGGGCAACTGCTGACCGCGCCAGAACAGCACCAGATGGTCGGCCCAGGCCTTGCACAACAATGCTCGAGTGGCCTCCGGCACCGGTCTGGACAGATCCATGCCGCGGATTTCAGCGCCGAGTGCGGCGCCGCTTGGAACGACTTGGATCTGCTCGGGCAGGTTCTGACTGGCAGTCGACTGGCGTTGCGTAGCTTCCATGGTGTTCTCCTTGATAAACCCAGGCGACCGAATGTATACAATGAATACAATCCTTGCAAGCACGTGACAAACGAAGGCCAATCAAGTCCGTAACAGCAACTGCAAGGATTGTCAGCCCTTGCGGTTGTTTCCCCGCTCTTTTATTGATACGTGGCCGCAAGATCCGGCGGCAGAACATCAAAACGGACTGCCGCCCGAACATCAGAGGGTTTCGCCGCAATGGCCGGCGTATTAAACTCAACCCCCTCAAGAGTTACCTCTGTGCCCCGTTATCCTCTGTTTCCCGTTACCCCAATCAGCAAGGAATTCTGATGAAACTGCTTGTCCTCCCCGGCGACGGTATTGGCCCGGAAATCACCGCGGCAACGCTTGCCGTCCTCGATCAGGCCAGCAAAAAATTCAAGCTTGGCCTCGAGTGGGACCAGCGCGAAATCGGTTTTGGCGCATTAAACAAACACGGATCCACTTTCCCTGAGACCATCCAGCAGGCGGCGCGGCAGGCCCTGGGCATCATCCTCGGGCCCGTCGATCACCTGCAATATCCACCCAAGGAACAGGGCGGTATCAATCCATCGGGCTGGCTGCGCGTTCAACTGGATCTGTTTGCGAACATCCGCCCCGCGAAGTCGCGCATGGGCCTGGGCCTCACCGGCAAGCCGATTGATCTGGTGATTTTCCGTGAGTGCACCGAAGGTTTTTACGGCGACCGCAATATGTTCATGGGTCGCGGCGAATTCATGCCGACACCGGACGTCGCCATCGCCATCCGCAAGGTCACCGCAAAGCAGTCACGGCGCATTGCCGAAGTGGCTTTTGAATGGGCGCGCCGCCGCCGCAAAAAAGTCACAGCCGTGCACAAGGCCAATGTGCTGCATCTGTCGGACGGCCTGTTCCTCAAGGAGGTCCGTGCCGTGGCAAAACAGTATCCGGATGTCGAGCTCGATGAAAAAATCGTCGATGCGATGGCGGCGCTGCTGGTGCGCAACCCCGACAAATTCGACTGTATCGTCACCGGCAATATGTTCGGCGACATCCTGTCGGATGAAGCATCAGAACTCTCCGGCGGCCTTGGGATCGCCGGGTCAACGATGACCGGCGACAACGCCTGCTGCGCGCAGGCCCAGCACGGTTCTGCGCCGGACATCGCCGGTCAGGACAAAGCCAATCCGGTGTCGCTGATGCTTTCTGCAGCGATGCTGCTGGAATGGCTGGCAGTGAAACATAGCCGTCCGGAATTCGATGCCGCGGCCAAGGCCATCGAAGCGGCGATCGACGCCGCGCTGCAGTCACCGGAAACCCGCACCACCGATCTCGGCGGCAAACTGGGCACCAAGGCCTTCACCGCAAAACTTGTGGCGTCGATCTGAGCCTTAACTGAACCAAGCCGCCGGACGCGATTCCGGCGGCCCCTTCAGCTCCACCGTATTGCCTTCCGGATCGCTGAGATACAGCGACGGGCCGGTGCCGTCAGCACCGTAGCGCGGTTTGATTTCACCCGGCACCACGCCATGACGGATCAGATGCGTGGTCAACGCGCCCGGATCAAAGGGTTCGATGCGCAGGCACAGGTGATCCATATTGCGCCCTTCCGCTCCAGGCGCGGCGCCACCCTTGCGGCCGATGGCACCATCTACCGCCACCAGATCGATCAGCGAATTACCGGCACGCAGCTGGGTCAGGCCTAGATCCTCGCGCTCCTTCTCCAACGTGCAGCCGAGCACCTCGCAGTAAAAGCGCACCATGCGCGGCACATTGCTGGCGCGCAGCACGACGTGATCCAGACTCAGGATGCTGAACATGCACTAAGGCCGAAAAAAAGCCGCCGCAGATGACGCTGCGGCGGCCGGTGTCGCGGGATTCATGGAAAGACTATAAATATTTTATTTTAAACAATTATTTATTGACGTCACCCATGCACAGATACTTCACTTCGACAAATTCCTCGATGCCGTATTTTGAACCTTCACGGCCGATGCCCGATTCCTTGATGCCGCCGAAGGGTGCAATCTCGTTGGAAATGATGCCGACGTTGATGCCGACGATCCCTGACTCCAGACCTTCAGCGATGCGCCAGATGCGACCGATGTCGCGGCTGTAGAAATACGACGCGAGGCCGTACTCGGTGTTGTTCGCCAATTTCAGCAGTTCGTCCTCGGTCTTGAAACGGTACAGCGGCGCCACCGGGCCGAAGGTTTCTTCGTGAGTGACTTTCATGTCGGTGGTGACGTTGGCAAGCACAGTGGGCTGGAAGAACTGGCCGCCCTTTTCGTGACGCTTGCCGCCGGTGAGCACTTTTGCGCCCTTGGCCAGCGCGTCTTCAATATGCTCCTCCACCTTCTCGACGGCTTTCATGTCGATCAGCGGGCCCTGCAGATTGCCGTCTTCAAGACCGTTGCCGACTTTCATCTGGCTGACGCGCTCGGAGAGCATTTTCGAAAACTTGTCGTAAACACCATCCTGCACAAAGATGCGGTTGGCGCAGACGCAGGTCTGGCCGGTGTTGCGGAATTTCGAGGCCATCGCACCCTCGACCGCCGAAGCCAGATCGGCGTCATCAAACACGATGAACGGCGCGTTGCCGCCGAGTTCCAGCGATACCTTTTTCACCGTGGTCGCACATTGCTGCATCAGCAGCTTGCCGATTTCGGTGGAGCCGGTGAAGGTGAATTTGCGTACCAGAGAGTTGGTGGTCAGTTCCTTGCCGATGGGGCCGGCGGAACCGGTCACCACCGACAGCACCCCTTTGGGAATGCCGGCGCGCTCGGCAAGTTCGCACAGCGCCAGCGCCGAATACGGCGTCTGCGATGCAGGCTTGATCACCATCGTGCAGCCGGCAGCCAGCGCCGGACCGGCCTTGCGCGTGATCATCGCGTTGGGGAAATTCCACGGTGTCACCGCAGCACAGACACCGATCGGCTGCTTGATGACGACAATACGCTTGTCCGGCGCATGGCTCGGGATGGTGTCGCCATAGATGCGCTTGCCTTCTTCGGCAAACCACTCAATGAACGACGCACCGTAGGCGATCTCGCCGCGTGACTCGGCGATCGGCTTGCCCTGCTCCACCGTCATCAGCTTGGCCAGGTCTTCCTGGTTGGCCATCATCAGGTCGAACCACTTGCGCAGGATGATTGAACGTTCCTTCGCGGTCTTTGCGCGCCAGGCCGGCCATGCCGCATTTGCGGCTTCAATCGCACGCCGGGTTTCCGCCACGCCCATTTTCGGCACGGTGCCGACCGGAACGCCGGTCGCCGGGTTGACCACGGTGATCGTCGACTTGTCGTCGGCGTCCACCCAGGCGCCGTCCACGTAACACTGCTGGCGGAACAGGCTCTTGTCCTTCAGTTCAACTCCCGGATCGGCTTTCTGCAACATGACTCAACTCCTTGCGCAAGCTGGAAAAAAAACGGGGGCGCCAGAGGCATCCCCGCGAGACGAAACGAGTATAACAAAGGCAATCCGACCAATCAGGCACCAATGGGAGGACCAAATCCGGCGTTCCGCCTAATCAGGCAAATGGTTGTATATAATGGAGAATATTGCAATTGCCGCACCACAAGAAAAAAGGATCGCAACAATGTTTTGCCTCGCCCGCCGCCTGCGCCTCGTGACCGTGTGCGCAATTGCCGCTCTGGTCATGCTCGGCGGCTGCGCAACCACCGGCACTGGCGATCCGCGGGATCCCCTCGAACCGATGAACCGCGCCATTTACAAGTTCAATGACGGCGTTGATACGGTCATCATGAAACCGCTGGCCGAGGTGTATCAGGCAGTACTGCCGCCAATTGTCCGTACCGGCATCAGCAATGTATTCAGCAACCTTAATGACATTGTCGTTGCACTGAATAATCTTCTGCAGGGCAAGATCGGGCCTGCTTTTTCCGATATCAGCCGCGTGATGGTGAATACCACAGTCGGTGTGCTCGGCATCATGGATGTCGCTACGGAACTGGGCATCGAGAAAAACGATGAGGACTTCGGTCAGACCCTGGGCTATTGGGGTGTCGGCGACGGTCCGTACCTCGTTTTGCCGTTTCTGGGCCCCAACACCTTGCGCGACTTTGCCGGCCGGATCGTCGACTGGGAAACCGACCCCACCAGCTACATCGACCCGAACCGCGATCGCAATGCCATTCAGGGCTTTCGTCTTGTGACCCGCCGCGCGGAACTTTTGAACGCGAGCAAAGTGCTCGAAGTGGCGGCGATTGACGAATACGAGTTTCTGCGTGACGCCTACCTGCAGCGCCGCCGCAATCTGATTTATGACGGCAATCCGCCGCGGGAGAAAGAAGATGGCGCTGAAGCGGGCAAACCTGCCCCGCGCGGCGTCAACCTGCGTCTGGCCACCGATACCCAGATCCCATCGGTCCTTGTCAGCGGACAGCCAACACCGGCAGAGGAAGAAATTCTCCAGTTGCGGCCTGAAACCGCTCTCGCGGATAACGCCCCTGCTTCACCGCCTGTCCGCGTTTGGCTGTCTACTCCGCAGCGGTAACACTGTTGGCGGCACTTCCGGGCGTCGCCTTCTTCACATTATCCATCACGGCCATGGCCGAACTGACCAGTGTTGCCACATCAGCAACGTTGGCCGGAACGATCAGCGTATTGTTGGTGCGCGCAAGGTGGGCGAACGCGTTCACATACTGCTTCGCCACCTCAAGGTTGGCGGCCTGATTGCCGCCGGGACCGTTCAGGGCCTGCGCCACGGTACTGATCGCACCCGCAGTCGCTTCGGCAATCAGCTGGATTCGCGCAGCCTCACCCTGTGCGCGGTTGATCGCGGCAGTTTTATCACCCTCGGACTTCAGCACTGCAGCCTGCTTTTCACCATCTGCAAGATTGATCTCTTCCTGACGCTGGCCTTCTGATTTGGCAATCAGGGCGCGCTTTTCACGTTCCGCGGTGATCTGCGCCTGCATCGCACGAAGGATGGCATCCGGCGGCGTCAGGTTCTTGATCTCGTAGCGCAGCACCTTGACGCCCCAGGTGCGGCCCGCCTCGTCCAGCACAGCCACGACTTGCCGGTTGATCACGTCACGGCTCTCGAAGGTCTTGTCGAGTTCCATCTTGCCGATTTCCGAACGCAGCGTGGTTTGCGCCAGTTGCGTCACTGCGGAAATGTAATCGGAAGAACCGTATGAAGCGAGTTCGGGATCGGTGACCTGGTAATAAATGATCCCGTCCACGCCGAGCTGGGTGTTGTCTCGCGTAATGCAGACCTGTTCCGGCACATCCAGCGGCGTTTCTTTCAACGAATGGCGGTAGGCCACACGATCAAGGAAAGGGACGATGACATTGAGGCCCGGCTCGAGAACGGCGTGAAACTTGCCCAGCCGCTCGACCACCCACGCCATCTGCTGCGGCACCTGGCGAATCGACTCAATGGCAATCACCACCCCAAGCGCAATCACAAAAAAGGGCACCGCGAGCGAACTCTGGTCAAAACTGACCAACAGGCCGGTAATGAAAACGACGACTATCAGTTTGGGAAACAAGGGGGTCTCCTTTCGCTGCGCAATGATATGCAGTGTTTTTTTTTGAATTTGATCACTGGGGTTTTGCCGATGAAACCAGAAGCGTACTACCCTCGACCGCATGGATATAGAACACTTTGCCGCCTGGCACACGCTCGCCGGTGACACGTGCCTCCCACTGCGCGTTGCGGTAATTAACCCGCGCCAGGCCGTCAGCTTCGCTGATCCATGACTCGATGCTCACGCTCTGGCCGACATCAAGAGACCGTTTCTGCGCTTTTGATCCCTTGCCGCGGAAACGGTTGACGAGGATCACGCCGGCTACAGTCACTGCCGCAGTGACCACGGCCTGCACCCAGAAAGATTGCCCCAGCCACGCCGCGCCTGCAGCCGCCAGCGCCGCGATACCGAGCACCAGCAGATAAAAGGTGCCAGTAAGCATCTCCACGATGATCAGCACGATGCCGGCTATGGCCCACAACAAATAGGTGTCCATCCCGTCTCCTTGCGTTGAAAATCACAATTTCGCACAGCTTAGCGGCGTCGCGTTGCATCGTCCATCGTGCTTCAGCTTATCGAGCGCTCCAGCCATGCGGCCAGACGCTGCGCAGCCTGCTCCCAGTTCATGTCCAGCATTACAGCATGCGCCATGCCCGGAATGATCTCGGCTTCGACAGCATGGAGGTTTGCAGTCTCCTCCACCAGCGATGGCGGGAAAAACAGATCGTCGGCGCCGCCGATCACCTGCACCGGAATTGTTGTCCGTTCAATCCAGAAATGCTGTGGCCAGGACAAATCAAACAGCGCCCGTTGCGATTCATGGCGCATGCGCCCCAGATAGCGTTTCACATCCGCAGCAGGTAGTTGTTGCGAAAAAATTGCCCGTCGCAACATGTCGGGAGATCCGGCGATACCGTCAAATAACTGCATTCTATTGATTTCATTGAATATTTCAGGATTTTTTGCAGCAAGCATGAAACTACTGCCGAGCAGACCGTGCGGCGGCACCGGCGCCAGCAGGGAAACCGCCCGTGCCTGCGCCCGCCGCAAAGCGCGCTGCACGACAATGGCGCCCATCGAATGACCGATCAATACCGGCGATGCCGCAATTTGCTCCACCGCCAGCAGCATGTCCGCCACGTAATCGTCGATTGAAGCGAGGTCAGCCGTTTCCTCATGGTCGGCATGGCCGCGCAGATCAATTGCCCATGCGTCGTAGCCGCGGTTGGCAAAAAATTGCAGGAAATGCTCATCCCAGCACCAAGCGCCGATAAAGGCGCCATGCACGAACAACAGCGGGGCCCTGCTTCGCCCTTTGGTTGATTTGCGCACGATGCATCGCGGATTAACGGCCATGTATTCCTCAGTTCAGACGCGCCACGCGCGGCGCAAGTTCGGCGATCTCGGCTCTCACGGCTTCGGCATCGGCTGCCCCCGGCCGCTGCCGCAGATAGGTGTTGAAATCACCCAGGGCAGCGCGAATACATTCGAGTTTTAGGTAAATGCTGGCACGATCCCGGTATTCCTCACCGGCGTCCTCCGGAGTCAGCGCAATGACCCGTTCACTGGCCGAGAGCGCACGCAACCAGTCGCTGCGATCGACGTAGATGCCCTTGAGGTTGCGCAACATCCGGCCAAGAATTTCCTTGTTGCTTGCCGCACTGAGCAAATGACCGAGTATGGCGTCATCGACATCACCGGGGCTGCCGGCAGCACGCAGCCGCTGCTGCAATTCATCGGCGCCAAGAGAAACGCCGCCGCTGTAGGGGTCCAGCACCACCACACCGTCCCGCAATGCGCATTTGACAAGAAAATGACCGGGAAAAGAAACGCCGTGCAGACCGAGGCCGATACGTCGTCCGATTTCGATATACAGCACGCCCAGGGTGATCGGTATGCCTACCCGGCGCTCTATCACCTCATTGAGGAAGCTGTTGCGCGGATCGTAGAAATCGTCGCCGTTTCCGCTGAAACCCAGTTCGTCGAACAGGTAGTGGTTGAGTGCGAGCAGCTTTTCAGCCGTTGCAACATCGGCGCGCAGGCGCCCACGCAATTTTGTCGCCATTTCATGCAGCCGGGCCAGATAGTCATCAATGGCAAGACCTGGATATTCGCTGGCAGCAATCCACAACGCGCCTTCGGCAAGGGAAACATCCTCGTCGCGCATGCGGGCAATACGCCGCCATTCCTGGGCAGCGCGCGCCTCCGGCGAATAATTTTCACCTGTTGCTCCGGTCATGCACGCCTCGACAGCGGGAGGTTCATCAGCAGGTTCTGCGGCTTCATCCGCAAAACACCGTCCGCAGTCATCGCCAGACCAAGAAATACCGGAGCGCCCTTCATTTCCGGACGCAATACACCGGGGTCATCAAAATCCATGCGGAAAAGTCCGATGATGCGGCGCATGCGCGTTTCATCCACTTCGGCACCGGCATAGATTTCGTTGAGCATCACGCTGGCTTCGACATCCAGCCCGACATGCCATAACCATTCCTCGTCGGGAATCTCGCGGATCGGTTGGACCCGTACTTTCAGGCCGTGGAAATGCGCCACCCATCTCTCCAGCATGGCGCACAGCGCCAGCGATCCTGGCACGCCGGGATTGATCTGCAGCACCGTATCGCGCCGACCGTCGCGCCGGAAGTATTCTTCGTGAGAATCCTCGTTGAGGACATCAAGTTCCGCTGAACGCAGGGGTGCATTGACCTGCATCAGCAGGCGACCAAGGTTGCCGAGGCCGGCGTCTTCAGCATGCAGATTGACCGTTTCGGCATCTGCCAGCATCACGGCGCCATCCTTGACGGTCACCCGCTGCGTCCGGAAAAAGACCTCTGCGGCACGCGCACGCAGACCGTGTGCATCGCCGTCAAGCAGACAACGCAGGATCGCTTCAACGGTGTGGTGGATAAAATCCGGCGGCACAGCGACATCGGCGCGGAACACATTGACATAAAATTGTTCCAGAGTGTCCGCGGCCAGCAACTGCTCGCGGAAACGCAGCATTACCTGATAATTTTCCCGGGCATCGGGGTCGGTGATTGCGTCGAGTTCGCCCCACCCAACCAGACGGCGCGGCACATCGAGCAGGGACTGGTGCAGTTTGCGTTCTGCAGCGCAGGACTCCGCCACGGGCGCCAGTTCGGGCCGCGAAAAGTAATAACGGAGGTAATCGTCGGTGACGATCAGTTGCCCGTCGGTTGCCCGCTCAAGCAAGTGATAACCACAGTGCTGCCAGAAATCCATGGGGGCCGGGGCTGACGGTCTCAAAGTCTGAGTCCATTATGCCACGGGCTTGATGCCCGCCCCTTGCTGCTTGTTCGGAGGCTTAGTACGCGAAATTCGGACTGATGCCCAACGCGGCCAACTTGTTGCGGCCCAGAGTGAATTCAAACTCGAACTCTGCATCTGCATCAAAATCGTCGTCCAGCAGGGTTGCGTCGAGGTCGTCGTCCCAATCCAGATCTACGGCCAGTTGTTCCAGTTCCATGGTTGCACCTTTTTTCTGTATTTACAGGCTACACTTTAGCCATGGTTATATGTCAGCAATGCGACAAACAAGCCCCTTTTCCGGAGCCAGATCGCGTTTTACCCCATAGTTGCGGCTTGTGGCGCCCGGCACAGTCATGCCCTTCCGCAATC